>JAEEGL011398642.1_pt1 | contig 29237 bp, 29 predicted proteins | sample 9134231 | NCBI WGS metagenome assembly JAEEGL01 (sample SAMN16246548, study PRJNA631951) | gut metagenome | biome: gut microbiome; feature: rumen; material: fiber-attached | host: Bos | place: Iran: Karaj | collected 2018-10 | reverse complement strand
TTGCGAGGTCTGCGGCGTTCTTTATCTGCGTTCCAACTCCTACAAGACCCGAAACACCGAGCGTTATCGGATTTTTTAAGAACTCCACCGCCTGACCGAAAACCGGGATTTTCTTTTGTGCGTCTTCAAAGGCCTCGTTAAACTTTTTCTTGACACCTTCAATGCCTTGTTTTAGTTCGCGCATGGCAACAACAATCCCGGCACGGCGGTAACTGCTGTCGGTCATGGTTCTTTTGATGTCGGTAAACGCCGCCTTTGTATTGCGCGAGACTGCGCTGCCAACCTCGAAAAAACGTTCCCGCACGTCAGAAAGCCGCTGTTTTATTTTTTGAACTGTTGTACCGGAGTCAGTGTCCGCCTTTTTCAAAACCTTTGAATATCGGTCTTTCATCTCCAAAATCAGTTCGATGTTTGTCTTAGCCATAGTTATTTCTCAGTTTTAAGATATTTCTCAAACTTTTCAACCATCATTGCAAAACGGTTGAGTGCCGCCGCGTTTTCTTTCAGTGCGGTGGCGTTTTCCTTTGCGGCAGTGGCGTTTTCCAAGATTGCGCCTGTCAGTTCCACATGGTTTTGCTGCAAGTACGCAATAAACTGGTCCCGGAGTCTCACCGCCTCGTCGTCTCTCTTTTTTACGTATTCCCAAGCCTTCTTTGCTATCCAGCCCATTGCGCCAAGCAAAACTATTACCAGCGCAATCGGAAAGCCGAAGTTTTGAAATACTGTTACAAATTCAGTTGTTTCCATTTTTGTTATGCCTCTAAAATTTCTTTCATTGCCTTTCTAAGGTTTACATACAAGGCTGCTTGTTTTTCGGACATATAAGTAATATGAATGTTGGCAGTCATTCCTACTGATATATGGTCGGCAATTATCCTTCTGTTATTTTCTTTTGTCATTACGTCTTTCAGCCATACGTCGCCTTTGTCGGCATCTACGCGATGAAAGGTCGCAAATGCTGTTTGGTTCAATGCCGCATTGTGTGGGTTTCTTGCTTCAATATGCAAGAGGTCGCCCTCTTTGAGTTTTAATATTTCGTTCCAAGTAAAAGCCATTTTTTACGTTTTTTAATTTTGTTGGTTCAAAAATTGTTTGTCCGTTTGGTTGTAGAGACGCAAAATTTTGCGTCTCTACGGTTGTGTGCATCTATACGGTATGTCTTGCCATCCAGAACTTGACGACCTTATTGCTCAAACTGAGAAAGAATTATACGGGCATCTTCGCAATCTTTCTGATACTCAGCCTCAGTGATTACCTCACGGTTGATGCCGTAAATATGCGCTTCAATTGTTACATCAGCCTCGTCAGAGAGATCGAGCGCGATAAGTTTCTCATTCAATTCCTGTACGCTGTTAGCGTTGATGGTAGTGTCCAACAACGTATGGCGCGTTGTGCGGGGATATGTGTTTTTTGTGTCCATTTTTTTACGTTTTTTATTTGTTGGTTCAAAAATTGTTTGTATTTTTGCGACAACAAAACACTTAAGTAAGTCGAAGTCGCCGTTTTGGGTGGTTGAGCGCATTAGGTGTTTTCTTTTTTTGGTATTTTGTCTGCAACTGCATACAAAGTTTCTTTGCCTTTCTCATCAACACCGATAGTTACAAATAGTGTTTTATCTTCAAGTTCCAACGTGTAATAATTAAAACACTTGAATCTCGAACCCTTGTTAGATACATGTTTGGGGTCAACATTGTCGTCCACCCTATGCAATCTTGATAGATTGTTCAAAACCGTTAAGGCATAAGTTTTATATTTTCCAGGTACGTGTGTACATATATTTCTAATGTCACTTCGACTGACGAACAATTCTCCATTGACGAAATTAGGCAATTGAGAAAACAATCGTCCACCTTCGGGAATGATTTTGTTGCTTTCCTCTTTTACAAGTTGGTTGTATTTGTCGTTTTCAATTTTCTTTGCCTCTTTTTCTCGAATTTCTCTGTTTTCTTGTATCAGTTTTTCGCCCTCTTTTCTACCCGCCACACACGCCGCACACTGCGGATTTAAAGCCAAACTTTGCGGCGTTCCGTTGCACCTCTGGCACTGTCCCATAAAATACGGATGCCCTTTCGGAAACACCACGCCTTTTTTGCCGACGTTGACCTGAAACATAGAATCCACCTTTGTAAACTTGATGTCCAGATCCGGCGTTTCCTTGTAGTTCTTGCCGGGCAGTTGGATAACTTCACAGCGGCAGCCCCAACCGTTTGGCGGATAGTATTTGTCCCAAAAATCAGAGTCAACGCGCTTGATTACACCATGAAGCGCGGCGTGTTCTGCGCGGGTGTTAGAGTCCATCACGGCATGATACTGCAAAAACGGCATCGACTTGGCGCGGCTTACTTGCTCCGTCCATCGTGCTGCACATTGCGAGGCGGCAACCGCCTGATTGTATTCCGTGCGCAGCCAATTGCCGTTATATTTGACATTCATCTTGTCAACCTCCGCCTGAAAATCGTCAAAAGAACGCAGTTTGCCGCTGCCGTCTTTCAATGCGTTGGTCATATCGGTAAGGATATGGAAATCTTTTGAGGCGGAAAACTGAAAGACGTTTTCGGTTATCTTTTTGAGCGTTTCAAAATCCGGCGAGTCATAGTCTACTTCCGAAAGGTCTTTTTTATAACCTTTTTTCACCGCCGAAAGATAGCCGTCTGCCGTCGCCGTCAACAGTTCCGGGTCAAAGGTTATCTTTTCGCCGCCAAAAATACGCTTTGCCAAAGAACGCACGATGTCAGAGATGCGGTTTCCAATTGACAGTTGATAATTGACAGTTGACAATTCGTTGTCCGCTTTATCGGTGAGCCTGTATAGTTCGGGCAACTCAGCGTCGCTCTTAGCGGGGTTGCCTAACGAAAATTTCGGTAGAGGGAATTGTTAATTGTCAATTGTGAATTGTCAATTTCCTTTCGTCCTGTTATCGGCACGTTGAAAGTCTGCGCAAGCCATTTTTCGTCTACTTCGTAGCCTTGGGTTATCATTTGGCTGACGATGTTCCAATGCTCCGTGAGCGACAACTCAAACGATTGGTTGAACTGAAATTTGTCGGTTTCAGGATTAAAAGGGTATTTAAACCTGTTTAAAAGCGGTATTAACTGCCCGTTAACAACAAACGAAATCATACGCCTGTCAGCCTCCGAAAGTTTGTCGTCAAGGTTTCTTTCGTGTACTTCCGACTGTGAGCGGCTGCTGCCGTCGTCCGTTACCATAGTGCCGCCTGTTATCGGTTTTGAGATTTCGGCGTTTATCCTGTCAATCTGACTGTCATAAACCTTGTAAGCGTCAGAACCGGCAAAAGGCGTAACGTTTATTGTTGTGCCTTCGGGCAGGACGGCGCGGGCGGATTCTCCCAAAGCGGCAAGCATATCGTCAAGTTGACGGATGTCAGCCGGTGAGGTCTGCGTTGTGGTAGCCGTAACGAGCGGCATGCCGAAACGCTCCGTAAACTCTGCCCAACTTTGCTGGGCGTTGCGTTTCCAGATAAGTTGTCCGCAAAGGTCTGCCATCAGTCCGAGGTCTGACGGTTTGCCGACTTTTATCAGCGTGTTTTGAAAATCTTTTGCATTAAAGTTGATTCCGCTGTTGTCAGTAATATCGCGCTGCACAATTCCGAGACTGCCGACAACATTGCGGCGCGGCAAAACTTCAAAGGTCAGATTTTTTGGGTCTGTCAGTTCTATCAGCGTAAAGCCTTTGAAAATGCTGTCCAAGGCATAATCCAAAAAGTTGTAAAACCATTCGCCGGAGAAAAAGTCGGTTTTTTCTTGGTTTACTTCGCCGGTCTTTTTGTCGATTATGGAAAAACCGTAACCCGAAGTCGCGGTTTTTCTGAGTTCTTTTTGTGCCAAAAAATGACCGTCGCTTTCAAGATTGTCATAAAGGTCTTGCAAGGTGTATGAGCGCGGATTTTCAGGGCTTTGCGCCTGTTTCAGCGCGTAACGCCATTTTTGAATGTCCGCTCTTGTCTGGTCTTTGAAACCGGCGATTATATGTTCTAAAATATTCTGTTTCATGGTTAATATTTATTGTTGTTAGCCTCGTATTTGCTTTTTATTATGATTCTGCCTTGATATTCGTCCGGCGGAAGTTGCGGCAGTGCGGACTGTAATTCTCCGCTGCCGACGGCTTTCAGCCAGTCCAAAGCGTCCTGATACCTTGTTGAGCGGTATTCGGGAATTTTGCGCGGCGCACGTTTTGACCAAAGGTGATAAAGCAGAATGTCTATTGTTATCATTACAATAAAATGGTCTCTGTCTTCGCCTGTCTGCGCAAAAATGGTCTTGCAGTCGTATTTTCCGCCGATGTACTGTGTTATCTGGTCGGTAGCCATACGGGTAGCCAAAGCAACCGCCGTTTTTTCATCGCTGCCGTCAAGCAAAGAGAGTATCTCCTGCCTTACCTGCACGTCAAAATCGTTTTCTGTTAAAAATTCATTGTCCATTGTCAATTATCCGTTTGTCAATTAAAACCAGTGTTTACGTTGTTCTTTGCGGCTGTGCATTACAACCGGGAACGACTCTATTTTATACATTTTGTTTAACTGCCAGATTGCGCTTTCTACGGCATCGGGCGCGTCGTCATGTGCGCGGCTGCCTTTCTGAAAACTTAATAACTGGTCAGTCAAAACCGCCGTGCCGGGTTCGTTTTTTATCTTGTCTGATATTACAACGAGACCGCGTTCCCAAAGCGGCTGCATGGCTTCTATACGGGCAAACTTGTCGCCTTTCTGACGTTTGTCGCCGACAACCGGGATTTGCAGACCAAGCGCAGCACCCTCTTTTTTGAACTCGTCCAACAGCAAATCCTGCATAAAATTTGCCTCTATCATAAAGCGGACGTTTGACAGTCCTTTTACTTCCTTGAAAATTTCATAATGCCAGCGCACCATTTCTGTAACAGAGGTTTGCGCCGCATAGAGTTTCAGGATATGATATTCGCCCTCTGCCGTTATTCCTACAAGTGCCGTCGCCTTGTAGTCGGCAGTGGCGGAGTTTTTGAAACTGGGGTCAGTGTAACAAACCAAAGCCTTGTATGCGCTTAGTTTTAAGGTTTGCCCGAATCTTATATCATCTTTTTTAAATACCGTACCTTCCAAAATAGGGTTGTTCATATACTCTTTTTGAAAAGAGCGGTAACCCATAAACTGTTGGAGTTCCTTGATTTTTGCCGGACTCCACAGTTCCGGCCATGACGGGTTGCCTTTGGAGTCGGTGATATTTATTTTGCTGACCGTTACGCCCTCGGAATCCATCATCTTTTGGAGTACCGAATTTTTTGCGATAAGGTTTCCTACCATGATAAACCGTCCGCCTTTTGCACCGAAGCAGCCAAAGAGTGCCTCTTTTACCCAGTTTGTAAGGTCTGAAACTCTCTTTTCGTTGCGGCAAAGTTCGTCATCGTCAAGGTCGTCAATAACAATATAGTCGGGACGGTTGGAGCGGTAACGCAGACCGCGAGGCGACTGTCCGCGACCGAGTGCAAAAAACGCAAAGCCGTCTGAGGTTACAAAATGCCCGTCCTGCCAGTCGCCTGCGTTGTATTTACTTCCGAAGTCATAAATATACCGGTTGTTGAATTGCAGTTCCGCCTGCAAGTCGCCAAGCAGCGTACAGGCGTTGTCTTCGCTCTTGCCTACCAAGACCATGACGTTGAGTTGTCTTTTGTCCTGAATCATCAGCCACATCGGAATAATAATATCCATGTAAGTTGATTTTGCATGACCGCGAGGCCATTGAAAAACAGCCCGCAAGTCGGCGTTTTTTATGATTGTCTTTGCTGCCTGAGAATGAAACTTTGCCGGCGGAATTATCGCGCCGGTCTCATTGTCGGTGCAGTAGTGCGGAAAATAGTATGACACGAAAAATGCAAAATCTGTTTTTGCCTTTTTCGTGCGGGCGAGTTTTTCCGTCAAGTCTTCGGCAGTGTTTACCGTTGACATCGCGTTGATATTCTCGCCTAATATCTTCCACTGTTTTAATGCCGCCTTTGTATTGTCCATTGCCAACTGTTAATTGTTAATTGAAGTCGCGCTCATTTGTTCGTTTACAAACTTGTCCTGATAGCGGTATGTCTTTTTAAGGAAATCCGCGTCAAGGTCGGGATCTATTTCGGCGCGTTTTGCGAGCCAGCCCTGATATTTTGTAAAAACTTCAATCACTGTTACCACGTTTGTCTGTTTGTCGAGTTTTGCAATGGCGTTTGCCACCATTGCCACGTCCTGCGGTTTCCAGTTTCCGTCTGTGATTTTCTTGTCGAGTTCCTGCAACATCTTATAGACAAGTTGCGGACGTGTTATTGTACGGGCGGCGCGTTCTTCCTGCCATGAGCCGGAGGCCGCCCATTTACCTATCGTGTTTGCCGATACGCCGGTCTTTTCTGATATATCCTTGCATGTCAAACCCTGTAAAAACAGAATTTTTGCAAGGCTCTGTTTGTTCTCTCTTTCCGCTGATTTCATTATTTAAATATTTAAAACTGTGCAAAATAACGGAGAATATAACAGCGGAAAAATTTTCGGTCAAAGCCTTATACTGTACAGTCCGAGGCTTAGACTGATATTTGTTTCAGGCGGAAATCCGCCGTAAGTTTGCACTGCGTTCAAACGAAAAGCCTCAGGCACGGCGCGGCGAACGCACTAAGCAAAACAGCAAATTGCCGCGCCGTTTTATTTAATTTTTTTGATTATGAAAATAGTTTTATGTGATTCAACTTCGATAAACAGTTACGGGTTTAGAACCGACGTTTCAGGCATCAACTTGGAGCGGTTCAAAAAGAACCCAGTAATGCTTTACAACCACGACCCGGAAAAAGTTATCGGCAAATGGAAAAATATCACGGTAACAGGAAACCGTCTTACGGCAGAACCTGTGTTTGATGCTTCCGACCCTTTTGCGGCGGAAATCGAAAGAAAGGTAAATGACGGTTTTATAAAAGGTTGTTCAATGGGTCTGATGATAACCCAGATTACCAAAACCAAAGGCGTTGACGTTGCAACCGAAAGTCTTTTGTTGGAGGCAAGCATTGTCAGCATACCGAGCGACGAAAACGCGCTTGTAGTCTACGCCGACGAAAAACAAGAAAAGAAACTTAGTATCAACGAATTTAACAAACTTTTTTACAATATGGAAACAAAAGAAATTGACAATTCACAATTGACAGTTGACAATTTGCAGTCCCAGTTGAAAGAAAAAGACTCGCAGATTGCGGAACTCTCGGCGAAGATTGCCGAATACGAGAAAAATGAAGCCGAAAGGCAGTTTCACGAGGCGGAAGATTTTTCTTCAAAGGCGGTATCTGACGGCAAAGTACCGGCAGAACTCAAAGCGGACGTTACCGCGATGTACCTCGAAAACAAAGAAAGAACCGTGAGATTGTTTGCGGCATTGAAAGAGACAAAAGCGGACGAAAAGCCCGCACTCCAAACCACCTTGTCGGCGATGGTGAAAAACGGCGCGGAGGCAGTCAACACCCTGACATGGGACGACCTTGACCGCAAACCCGGCGCACTCAAAAAACTCAAAGACGAAAACATTGAGGAGTTCAAACGTCTTTACCGTGAAAAATTCCACTGCGAATGGGAACGGTTTTAATAATTGACAATTTACAATGGACAATTAATTTGAAATTTAAAATTTGATAAAAACATGGCATTAAACAAAGAAATCTGGGCAAGCGACATTCAAACACTTCTTTTGCCCGACAACAGTTTTGTAACCAAAGGCACAGACTATTCGGTTTTTGCAGACAACAGCAAGATACACATTCCCGTAGAATACGGTAGCGTTAACACGGAGGTAGACCGCAAGGTATTGCCCGGCACTGTTACCAAGTCAGACGATACGGAGAGAGTTATCGTTATGCACCACTACACCACCGACCCGGTAAGGATTTTCAATCCGGAAGACGTAGAACTCAGTTATGACAAACGTCAGGTGATAACCAAGAAAATTGCCGATTCGCTAAACACAAAAATTGCGGAATCCGCACTTCAAGAACTTTTGAAAAAAGGCGAGTGGAACGGTACGGACATTTTGGCGGATTTGCGCTCTATTGCAAAACAGTTTGACATGGGCGACTATCCCGAAACAGACAGATACGTCCTTTTGAGTGCGGAGTCATATTCGGCGTTGCTTAAAAAACTCACTGACAACCAGACAAACGCATTTTTGAGCGTGGCAAACGCAGAGACAGGCGTTATCGGACAGATTTTCGGTCTTAACATTATGAAACGCTCCACCCTCGGACAGACCAAGGCGACCGCCGTTGCATGGCACAAACGCGACTACATATACGCGCTTTCACCGGTTGAGACGTTTGCCAGCGAAAACGATCCGACTTTTTACGGCACGGTGCTTTCGGCTTCGGCGCGTTTCGGCTGCTGGTGTCCTGAGAACGAACCGCAGGAAACGGGCGACTAAGATTATTAGAACAACAGAAAACACAAAAAACACAGAAAAATTATGGCATCATTAAAAGGTGTAAATATAAAGCGCGGTGCAATCGGCGCGTCAATCATCGACGACAAGGATGCGGTTTGCGGACTTCTTAGTCCGGGAACCGCCATCGCCGCCGATCCGTCAAAAGGCATCGCCGGAGTAGAACTTAACAAAACTTACAAACTTACCTGCATGGCGGACTTGACCGCCCTCGGCATCACCGAACAATACGACACAAAATTCAGCATTTACCGCCACATAAGCGAATTTTACCGCGTTGCGGGCGAAGGCAGAACCTTGTATTTGCGTTTGTTTTCCGGCACAATGACCGAAAGTTTCACCCACGCAAAAACCATGATTGCGGACGCTGACGGCGAAATCCGTATTCTTGCCGTTGCCGGAACTGAAAGCCCCGACAAAGTGCAGTATCAAAACGGACTGCCCAAAGAGGTTTACAACTCAATCCCCAAAGCACAGGAGTTTTACGACTGGACATTTGAAACCTTCCGCCCGTGTCAGGTGATTTTGGAAGGCTACCGTTTCAACGCAAACACGGCGGCACAGGCGGCAGACTTGCGCAACCTGCAAATCACCAAAGGCGTTGTCTTGGAGGCGTTCAAAGTCTCTGTCTGCATAGGTCAGGATTTTGCCGCCGTTGATTCTCTGCCTGACGACGATTGCAGAAAATACCGCGCTGACATCGGCACGATGTTAGGCTCTTTGGCTTACCGCCCGGTAAACGGCAACATCGCCGAAGTCTCCGGCGGCTGTCTTACCAACGCGGCAAAAGGCGTTTGGCTCAAAGCAGGTCTGTCAAACCACAAACAAATTTCAGACTGGGACTCCCAGTTGGAAAACCTTGACGAAAAAGGCTATGTTTTCGGCATCCATTACGCCGGACTTTCTGGCTTTTTCTGGAATAACGACTACACCTGTACACCCGTAGTAAGAGACAAAGACGGATATTTCAACGAATACATGATTTCATACGGCAGAGTATTGGATAAAGCCGTCAGAGACCTTAGAACCGCGCTTTTGCCTTACGTAAAATCTTCCGTAACCGTAGACCCGGAAACCGGCAAACTGCCCAAGGCAACGGCAGCATATTTTGAGGCGGTAGGCGACCAAGTGTTTGAAAGAATGATTTCAGCCGGATTAATCACCGCCGGAAAGACAACCGTAAACGCCGACAGCAACCTTATGATTACTCCGCGAGTTTTGGAAGTCTCTTTCGTTGTAGTGCCTACGGGCTGCATCGACGAAATCAAAGGAACTATAAACCTTAAAACCAATTTGTAACCATGATTATAATTAAAAACGGACAGACAATCGGACCGGGCGACGCTCAGATTTCGGTTTTCGGCGACCTCAACTTGGAAGTTACAAAACTTTCTTACGGCGTTAAGCAGAGCCACAAGGCAAACTATTCGCTTGGAAGTGTTACGCCCACCAGTTACAGTGTAGGCAAAAAAGAGTATACCTGTACACTCGGATTAAGATTCAGCGGTATTAACACACTTGAAAAGGCGGCGGGCGGCTCGCTTCTTGACATCAAGCCTTTCAACATTATCGCGACTTACGTAAACGAGGAAAACGAAATTATAACAGACAGGCTTTTGGTAAAGTTTGCAGACCAAGGCCGCGAAATATCAACCGACTCCGAAGACATCACAAAAGAGTTTGAGATGTTTTGTCTCGGAATTGAATTTAACAAGTAAATTGAAAATTCACAATTCACAATTCACAATTAATAAGATGGAAAAGACAGAATTAAAAGACGGCATTACGCCGGAAATCATAAAAGCGGCAAAAGACCGCTACGGCGAGGACAAGGTAAAAATCGCAAGCCTCCCCAAAGACGAAAACGCAGAGGAATTTTTGGACGTTCTTGTCCGTGTTCCCGACCGCAAGACACAGGGAGAGTTTGAAAAATGGCTCGACAAGTCGCCTGACAAGGCAAAAGAAATCCTTGTCAACGCCTGTGTCCTGACCAACAAAGAGGCGGTAAAAGCGGACGACGGTCTGTTTGCGGGCGCAATCGACGCGCTGAGTAAGTTGCTCGTAGTCAGAACCGCAATCATAAAAAACTGCTAAACTCCTGCCCGAAAATTGACGGCGGGGAGTTTCCTACTCTGACAGACGAAATCCGCAAAGGCAACGCCTTGATGTCGCTTTACTTTCATATACCGTTTCCGGAGAATCTTCCGGACGGCGTATGGGTGGAGAAATTCAGACAAATAGAATGGCTTGCCGACAAAGGTCTGTTGGGCGCAAAACAGCCGCAGACGATGGACAATTAAAATTGACTGTTGAGAATGATTACAATTGATTTAAACGAGCGTTACAAAAAAGCCTTCGGATACGTTGCAAAAGTTTCTGCCGAGGGCTTTTCAAACAAGGTTGTCCGCCACAACACAGAAACGGCGGTGCAGAACCTTGCGGCGGCGGTGGTTCATACGCAGATTGATAAAGGACTTTTGGCGGTCAGTCAGAGTAAAAACTTGTTGCAGCAAAAATTTGGAAAAAGTTTCAACGGCAGGGTTGAAGTTATGGTCTACGCCAACGACTTCACCTTTGCCAACCTCAAACTGAAATCCGCAAACGACGGTAAAGTTTACGAGTTCAAAAACTCGCTTTTGACAGACGGAGAAAACGGCGTTTTTGCGGCAAGTCCGATGTTGAAATTTGACCGTAATAAAAAAATCACTGCCACGGCAATAGCAGGCAGCGATAACACGGTGATTGAAGATTTCGGAATGGAGCCGTGGACAATAGTAATGGACGGACTATTGATTGACTTAGACAATCACCAATACCCGACGGCAAAGGTTCAAACATTCAGGCAGATGTTTGAAACCGCCGGTATTTTTGAAGTCTTGGAATGTCAGCCGATGCTGGATTTAGGAATTACGGCGTTGTACTTTGAAAACGTAAAAAACTTGGCTGTTGTAGATGATTATCCCGACACGGTAAAATATCAACTGACAGCCAAAAGTATACAGCCGCCGGAGTTTGACATCAATTAACGGTTGATGTGCGGATGAAAATCTCTAACTTCAACAGTTAAATCGGGATTATGGTCTACCAGTTCTACCCGCAAATCAGGATTATGGTCTACCAGTTCGTATTCACCGCAATCGCTTGGATGGTGTTCCATCACATAAATATCGGGATTGTGGTCAACGATTTCCACTCTCAAATCGGGGTTATGGTCAACAATCTCTACTCTGCCATGCAGGGGGAATGTCTTGCCGTCAGACTTGCGGGTAATCGTACAAGTATTCTTGTCGATGGTAAACTTGCCGATGTCTACGGTTTGGGCTGCGGCGGCGTAGCATATTAACGCCATTAAGAATGATAACAGAAACTTTTTCATGGTGTTTAAACGGTATTTAAAAGGTTATTAAAAACGGTGTAAATATATCAAAAAATGTATTACGTGGCAAAGGCAGAGTTAAAAATCGGCAAAATAAATTTCAAAGGCATTACGGAAGCAGAATTTGAGTCAAGCGTTGACACCATAGGCGGCACGGCAAAAATCACTCTTCCGAAACGCCTTACGACAAAAGACGGCAAAGCACTGTTGGACCTTATCCATACTGGCGACAGAGTTGAACTGAAAATTGGCTACAACGGCGACCTCAAAACCGAATTTACAGGCTATGTTTCGCACATCGGCGACTCTACACCGTTAGTCTTGGAATGTGATGACGCTTGGTACACATTCAAAAAGGCGGCGCACATCACCAAAAGTTACAAGAGCGTATCTTTGAAAGACCTGTTAAAAGACTTGTTTCCCGGTTACGCGGTGGAATGTCCCGACTTTACTTTTTCGGGCGGCTACATAATAAAAGACGTTACGCCCTACACCGTAGTCAAAAAGATAAAGGAAGAAGTCGGGTTCTGCGCCAAGTTGGACGAGGAAAACAAAAAGATTTCGTGTTTCTGGCCTTTTGACTTTAAAGGATTTACTTGTCATACCTACGTGTTCGGCACAAGAAACGGCACATTGTTGAAGGAGTTGAGGGACAAACGCCTTGCGCCGAACATCGCGGCATGCAACCTAAAATTTGTCAGAAAGGAAGACCGTAAACTTCAAATCACCGGCAAAGCCAAGCAGAAAAAAGGCAAACCCCTGACGGCGGTTGTCGGCAGCAAAGAGGCAGACGCAGAAAAGCGCACAATGAATTTCGGGTCTGACGTAACCTCCGAGGCGGAACTCAAAAAGCGCATCCAGACAGAACTTGACAAAAAGAGTTTTGACGGTTACGAAGGTTCAATCACGGGATTTGGCTTTCCGCAAACCAAGCCGGGCGACTCTCTGAAACTTATCGACAAGGAAAACCCCGACCGCGAGGGCGAATACCTTATTAAAAAGGTGAAAGTAAAGTTTTCTCCGTCGGGTTTCAGACGGGAAAACGAACTGAGTTATAAAATTGATAATTGATAATTGACAATTCACAATGGCAGCGGAAGACAATCTTATAAGGCTTATAGAAACGGTGGTTGCGCATTACGGCAACGACGGCTTTATTTGCGGCGTTGTACAGTCGGTCAACAAAAAAAAACTTACCTGTGATGTTGTTTTGGACGATGATTTGGTTTTGTCGGACTGCCGTTTGGGTGCGGTTGTAATGCAGGAGACTTTCAATCATATAACGGCGTTTCCGAAAGTCGGAAGTTATGTCTGCGGCGTTGCGACAGCGGATTTGCGGGACGTTTTGATTGTAAGCATAAGCGAAGTAGAAAGCGTTGAAATCAAAGCCCCAATAATTAAGATTAACGACTTCAAAACGCAGTTGGACAAGATGTCGGCACGTATCGACTGTATAATTAACGCGATTAAAAACGGTACACCAAACACACAAACTTTTGATTCTGGTGCGGCATTGCAACAAACCATTATTGCACTTTTGCCGACCGACAAAGACAAAGAAAACTTTAAAACACTTGCGGACTATGAAGGGAATTGAACTTGACGAAAATTTTGACTTACAGACAGAAAACGGCGCGTTGAAACTCGGCGAAACCTCGGAGCAAAACGCCGCTCTGATTGTCAATTCAGAAAAAGGCGAGTGGAAAGAGTTTCCGCAAATGGGCGCGGGGTTAAGACACTTGGTAAAGTCGCAAAACTCGGAGCGCGAAATCATCCGCGAAGTGTCAGTGGCTTTGACCTTCGACGGTATAAACGCCGCCGTCGTCATTAAGGGCGGAAAACTTAGTATTGAACTTTAAGAACATGGAAGCGGTTTCTACATATAAACAGAGCCTTTTTGACGTTGCCTTGCAGCATCTTGGCGACGCTCAAAAAGCCTTTGACCTTGCAGTCTTGAACGGCAGGTCTCTGACGGACGACCTTGGAGCCGGCGAGGTCATAATCTTTGACGAGACACAGAAAAACCGCCAAATGACACAGTATTACAGTGTCAACGCCCTGCAACCTGCAACCGCACTCAGCGAGACGGTTGATATACCGGGCGGTATCAACTTTATGGGCATTGAAATAGACTTTATAGTATCATAAAAAATGGCAAGAACGGTAGACGAAATAAAAAAAGATATGGAGCGGCGGTGGATGGAGTCCGCCGCACTCAAAACGCTTTACGGCTGGGAACTCGGCTCTGACAACAAGCCGCCGGAGTTTGCGGCGTTTTATTCCAAAGCGAGCCTTGAAAACGTTTTGCTTTATATCGTGGCGTTTTGCGGTTACGTGATTGAGCGTCTTATGGACGAAATCAGAAAGGAGATTGAGGATGAAATTTCAACAAAAGTGCCGGGTTCGCTGTTGTGGTATGTCAAAAAGATGAAAGAATTTGTCTATATGCCTTATTTGCCGGAATCAGAAAGGGACAAGGTTGTTTTTGATGACAATTCGGGCGAGTACACAATAGACGAAAGCCTGAGCACGGCGGCTCTGGACAATGCGCAGATCATAAAACACGCGGTTGCCATCGACGACAACAGAGCAAATTATTTGCAGATAAAAATAGCGACGGAAGATTCAGAGAAAAACCTCAAACCGCTGACTCCGGCGCAAAAAGAGGCGTTTGAAAGTTATTTTTCGCGGATAAAATACGCAGGTGTCAGAGCCAAAATAATAACCGCTGACGGAGACAGGTTTAATTGCAGCGTTACCGTCTGGTATGATGCAATGTATACCGCCGCAGACGTAAAACGGGACTGTGAAAAGGCTGTTAAAAACTATATAAAAGGTTTGCCGTTCAACGGAGAATATTCCAACATGGCACTGATTGACAGTCTGCAAAATGTCAAAGGCGTGAAGATTGCGGAACTGTCGTCTTCGAGTTATACACTGAATCAGAACGGACGTACACAGAAAATTACGGCGAAGGTGCGGCCTTTTGCAGGTTATTTCAATGTCGGAAGTCTGAATTTTACAATGAAATGCTATGAATGAGAAACTTTTGAGAATTGATTTTGCGAAACTGTGCGCATTGCTTTTGCCGGTAAAACTGCGCCAAAACCGCATTATAGAGGTTTTGAGCGTACTTGTAAAACCGTTTGAAAAGTTGCTTAACATTCTTTCTGAATACCGCCGGGACGTTTTGCAACGGCTGAAATACAACGGTCAGAAATGCCGCTTGGAATACTGTCTTAATTACATTTTCGGCGACAGAAAGGAGATTCATAATTTGAAGTACAAACGCCGCATTTTGGTTTTGGACAGCGAGAGACCTGAAAGTCCGCCCTATATAATCTACCGTCGCGGCGTAGAAATTGTCTACGACAAGCCGAAACGACGGGGAACTTACGGTCAGGTGATACTAAACAAGCGCGGTGTCAACAGCCGTGAGTGGCCAGCATTTATCGTTGAGCCATACGAGATAGCCGATATAAAAAACTTTCAAGACGAACTTGTGGCGGTTACAAATTATTACAAAACGCAGGGCAAAGCATGGGAACTGCAATTTAGAAACGACAAAAATTAAAAATACGATGGAGAAAGATTTTTCAAAAAATATGGTTTACGGCAATTTTTGCAGTATGGAAAACGATGCTTTTCCTATTGACTGCGAAACTCTGGCAGCATTGCAGTCCAATACAAAAAAACTTGCCGTCATAGCACTTATTTCCGGCTGTCCAAGGCTGATTCTTACTGGCTGCGAACTTTTGGCAAACGGCTACCGTTCCGAAGGTTATGTTTTTATGGTAAACGACGAAAATCCGCTCACCGGAGAAATTTTGTATCATCCTTATCAGTCGGGCGGCAACTTTTGCCGCATCACGGAGACCGATGAAACCGTTACCGCCGACGGTACTGAATATCCGAAAGCATATACGGTCAGGTATTTGGCGGACAGTTCGTCAGGTAGTCTGCCGTGGTCGCAGTTCTCGACGCTCAAAGGTATAACCAACTTGGAGTTATATCTGCTGATTGATAAGACTAAAACGTCATTAAATAATTCTTTAAATTTTGTTTTAGAAAGATTGGATAAATTCAGCGAGTCAGTTTCAAAGGATATTACAAACGAGATTAACACTGAGGCATCGGCAAGAAAGTCAGCGGATAATGCAGAGGCATCGGCAAGGAAGTCAGCGGATGACGGATTGTCAGCCCGTATCAATGCCGAAGAATCAGCAAGAAAGTCGGCAGATGACGGATTGTCAGCCCGTATCAATGCCGAAGAATCAGCAAGAAAGTCGGCAGATGACGGATTATCGAACCGTATTAATGCAAACGTAGAATCTATAAAGGCGTTAAGCAAGCAAATAGAAGCGATTAACGGCGCACCGAAAGGAATTATTGTTATGTGGAGCGGGAGACCAAGTACTATTCCAAACGGTTGGGCTTTATGCGACGGCAATAATGAAACGCCAGATTTACGCAGTCGTTTTATTGTAGGTGCATGGGATGACGTAGACGTAAATGATGATTGGTATGAACCGTATGGCGAAAGTAACGGATTAAGTTCTTATGTTGTAAAAAGGACAGGAGGTGGTGAAAGTGTAAGACTTACTACATCTAATTTACCTGAACATAACCATAGTGTTTCAATGGGTGCCGCAGGGTTACATTGGCATTACGTATATCAGAATAACGGTCCTCATAAAGTTGATTATCGTTCTGGTAGTAGTAATTGGTGTGCAGATGAAAAATATGGAGGCATAGAGTTTGAAAACGAGATGCCAAAAGATGGAACTTACACTATCGGATTTTCGGATGCAGACGGCAATCATACTCATAAAATAACAGAATCTTCTATTGGAGAAAATAAACCGTTTAACATATTGCCCCCTTATTACGCACTTTGTTTTATTATGAAATTATAGTTTAACCATTTAAATATATAACAATTATGTCAGGAATTAAAAAAGACAGGGAAGTCCTCAAAAAGCGTTTTTTGAAGGGCATGTACCCGACCGAAGACGACTTTGCAGACGTTTTCGAGAGTTACGTCCACAAGGACGACGAAATCATTAACAACAAGGCGGACAAAACTGCGCTTGAAAAATTCGCCAAAGAAATTGAAGGCGTTTTGGAAGTAGTTCGTAATGAAGACGGCACTGTAAACAAGACCGTGATTCAAGACCTCACCAAGCGCATTGAAGACGCGGAAGAAGACCTCGCCGATGCAGCCAATAACGCCGAGAAAAACGGTGATGCCGTTGCAAAAATTCTCACGATACTCGGCAAACAGGACGGTGAGACGGTGAGCGAACTTGCGGAGCGTTTTTCGACGTTAAGCGGCAGTTACGCGACTGTTTATGCTTTCGTCTCGAAAGTAAAAGCGTTTCTTGAAAGTGCTGATGCGTCAGACGAAACGATTAACCGTTGGCAGGAGATTGAAAGTTTCTTGCAGGGTATCACAGACAAAGAGACTTTGACGGGATTGTTGGAGAGTCTCAAAACGGAGATTATGCAGTCAGTTCCGAAAGGAAACTTTTTGGAGCAAGTTGCAGATTTGGACTCATACGACAATGCGCCCGAAGGTAAAATTGTGCAGTATATCGGTCAGACAAACGAGAAGTACACAAGAAATTTTACCTACGAAAGGGTAGGTGCATCGTTCGGGAAAGTCGGCGATAAGGGTATATTAATACAAGAAATTCAAAAATTAGCATCGGGTAGCGTTGAATCAAATTTAAAATCAAACTCATTTTTACGATTAACAGGCGAAAAAATTCAAATGTACGGAGGACGTAATGCCAACGAATATGCTATTATAACAAACGAAACGCCAAAGATTGGGGATTTTGTAACAGAACTTAACTATGGAAAAAAATATATCATAACAAACCTTAATGACAAAGGTGATTTTTGGTATGTAACAGTAAATGACGGAGATCAAGAAATACCCAATTTACGTGTTAATAAAGCAACAAGAACGTTAGATTGTTTTATTGACCAAAAAGATAATAGATATATTTTGGTACCATCGGGACTCTATATAGAAGGATTGAAAGGTCCTTCTTATTTGAAAGATATTGTAACAAACTCAACGGTTTATGCAGATTTCATTTGTCAAACTTTAAAAACTGATATTACAGTAACTTCTTGGCAACATATTCCCTCATCACCAGTTATTTATTAATAGAAGACCTCGTAATTTAAAAGCGGTTGTCGCAATGCGATTACCGCTTTTTTGTAGGTTTGAATTTTGAAAAATGTAGGATTGAATTTTGGGGAAATAGAAAGTTGCGAATTTTCAGTGTGTCAAAAACATAGCGTAAATAAACGCCTTTTATATTTTTATACGCAAATGTAAAAAGTATTTTAGAAATGTCCAAAAAAAAGTTTTGAAATTTTAGAAAATAAAATTGTAAAAAAAGTAAGAGGCTGTTTTGGACAGCCTCTTACTTTTTTTATTAATCATCGTATTCATCATATTCCTCGTCATCGGGATCATAATCTTCGTCATCGGTCTGGGCTTCTATCAGAAGGTGTATAGGCTTGTCTTCTTCCGCAGGTATGAGTACCGGCGGATTGTTGTCTGAAACATCTTCATTATAATTGTCAGGATTAGGCTTGTCGTCAGGCGAAGGAGTGTACAACTCGGAAGTCAGTTTGTAGTCCCAGCCTTCATCGGATTTTGAATGACTTACTGTATAGTAATAATGTAGAGACTTGGTAGGACTGAACGCCCCTTTTAGCCCTACGGCATAATTAACGTCATCAAAATTTGCTTTGTCTCTCATTATTCTCCAATAATCGGCAGGACCGTAATAATGCCTGTACCAATCGCGGCGGTTGTCCTTAGTATCAGTCATTTTCGGGTCAAAAGGTACAAAATCTTCAACTCCGGCAAGTTCGTATGCCGCATTTTGAAGTTTACGGTCAGGATACAATAAATACATCGGTTTGTCGTACTTGGATTCAACAAAACTGATTAAATCTGAATCCGGCTCCGGGGTGAAATCTTTGAGAACTTTTTGAACAAATAGTCTTAAATCCAACCTTGCAATATTGGCAATCATAATAAGGTCTTTTTCCTTTTTGGCAAGATAATCAACATCACGTGCCACGTCAGCAATCTTTATCAACCTTTCGGGAAATGTTTTATAAATATATTCCAAAACATCGTCATCGTTATAACGTCCGAAATCATGAACCATACAGCAGCCGCCGTCAGCCGGATTACACGAAAGACCTACTCCTAAATTCGTATAGCCCGGTCCGAGAAGGTGCCGGCGGTGTCCGTAATTCGGAGCCTGACCATTGTCAATAAGCCATTGTATAGTAGGTTGTATTCCGTTTTCATATCTGCCCCAGGCAATATTTTCAGCACCGTAGTTCCAGCAGTTGAAAAGCACTACAACACGGTGAGTGCAGCCTGTGCCGTCGCCGGAAGTATGTGCCTGTTTTTTGTCATCCTCGGCATGCGATTGCGCCGCCCTTGACAAATATTTGTCAGGACGTAAAGGAAACAACCCTATTGACTTGTCAAGGTCTTCTTTTAGTGTTTTAAAAGTCTCGCTTTCGTTAGTATACCAGTCGGAACAAAACGCAGCCATAAAAGTTTCTCCGAAAAGATGTCCGTTGAAACGGGCAAGGTTGGCAAAATATATGCTCTGCTTGGAAATCTCCGAAAGATAATCCGCGTCTTTGGCTGTGTTGGCACGTTCTAAAACCTCAGGATCCCAGTACTTTTCGCACTCGGCAATTTTCTCCTGAATTGTCTGCGCATTTAGACCAAATGCGCAAACAATTAGGAAAAAAGTTATTGATATTTTTTTTATTTTCATTATTACAATAATCCGTTAATAATCATAATCATCGTCCCAAAAATCGTCGTCATCGTCATCATAGTCATCGTCGTAGTCCCAAAAATCATCGTCATCGTAGTAATTATCGTCGTCATCGTAGTAATCACCTTCATCGTTATAGAACTCGTCGTCTTCGGCATTGTAATAATCATCGTCGTTCCAAAAATCGTCATCATCATCGTCATCATAAACATCAGCATAACCGTAATCGTCATCGTCATCATCTTCACGGTCATCGTTGACTTTGTTGTTGTCGATTTTGTTGTCGTTGTCGTTGACTTTGTTGTCGTTGTTGTTATGACTGTTGTCGTTATTATTATCGCTTTCACCGTTTTTGTCGTCACGGTCGTCAGAAAAATCTTGTACGCAACAAGACCTATACTGCTTGTGAGAGCCTATTGAAACTCCTATACGGATAAAACTCTTATTGAGAATATTATGACGGTGTCCTAATGAAGGAACATCTTCGTCAACAAGAAGTTGCAAAACAATATCCATAGCAGAGGAATATCCGAAAGAAATGTTTTCACCCATATATCCACCGTTATAATATTTGCGGACACGGGTAAATGTGGCTGTTCCGTCTGAGGATTCGTGCTGAGTCAAACCTTTGGGACCGATGTCGTCAACGTGAACTTTTGCAGCCTTGGCAAGACGGCTGTTGGGCTTTAACATCGGAAGATTTTTTATACCAGCCAAATCTTTAAGAAGTGATTGTTCGTATGAATTGGACGAATTTTTCATCTTTGAAAGATATTGGTTGGCAAAAGTCTGACCGTCCAAACGGGCAAGATTGCAATAAAGTATCAGGTCTTTTTCCGCTTGCGAAAGATACGAAGCATCTTTGGCAGTATTGGCTTTTGCTAACTGTTCGTTACTGAAAGTGCCGGATGAGGCAGTTTTGTTGCCGGAATTGGAACTTGGTGCTTGAATACCTCTCGGATTGACGGTTCTGGCTTTGTTCGTATGAACAGGTCTTGACACCGGGCGTCCGATTGTAACTTGTGCGTATGCCCCGAACGAAAATACCGCAAACAAAGCGGTAAAAAATAAATATTTCAATTTCATAATGGTAATTGTTTATGTTATTTGTCTATCAATTCATTTTTTTCAATTGTCCAATTTTCTCTCTGACCTAAGAGCGGATTGTCGCCTTTGAACATTTTGGCAGCCTCTTCGTCGCCTTTGAGTTGCCAGTCGAGCCAAGCCAAAGCCACAACGGAAAATTCTCCGCCAAAAGGTTTTGAATATGTGCCGCCGTGTCCTACGGGAAAGTTAGCCGCAAAAGCAGGCTGTTTGGTTATTCTATGAAAATCGTCCATGCCGTTTTCGTAAGCGATGTCTTCTTTGCCGCCCAAAATGTAAATTACCGGAGTATGTATTTCTTCAAGTTTTTCTTTCGGAGGCATAGGCATATCTGGCATTGCGTTAACAGGGTTGATAAAAAGTCCGCTGTTACAAATCATCAAAGTCTTAAAGCGCGGGTCGGCACAGTTGAAAAGCGTCTGCAAACCTCCGCATGACATTCCTGCTGCGGCGATGTTTTTAGTATCAACTTTATCAAAAAGGTAACTGTTTTTGTCTGAGTTTTGAGCGATTGCCCAATCCACCGACTCTATTTGCTGCGACGATTTTGAAATAGCACCTTTATAAATAACAGTGTCGTGGGGCATATAACCCGTTGCGACAACAAGATAACCGTGTGAGGCTATTTCGTTAAGAAAATTGATGTGTTCGTGCGGAGAGTTGTTGCATGCACCGTTGCCCCAAACTAAAACCGGCAAAGGGTTTTCTTTGGAAAATTTTGACAAGTCTTTCGGACAAAAAACCGTGTGGGCGGTAAGTGTGGAATCTTCAAACATAACGGCTTTGAAATCTCCTGAGCCGCCGTTTTCTAAAACGATTTGATTTTCAGGAATTTTAACTTCCTTTTGTGCAGACTGCTGCTGAGTTGCACCACCGCAAGAGGCTAACAAAAATGTTGCTGCGGCATAAATTAAACTGTGTGTTTTCATTTAAATTAATGATTTTAAACAAATTTGTGGTGCAAAGTTAAAAAGTTTTCATCAAAAATTTGCAAACTCCGTGTATTTATTTTAATTTTGCGTTAACACAATTACACTAAATAATTACAATATGGATTTAAGAATCAAAGATTTGAAAGCGGAAGTAACTCAGGAATGTTACTCAATTTTGTCGTTTTGGCAACAAAACACTTTGGACGAACAAAACGGCGGTTTTATCGGGTCAATAGACCTTGACATGACAAAGCACCCTGAAAGCGAAAAAGGTGCAGTTCTTAATGCTCGCATACTTTGGGCATATTCAGCCGCTTATAGGGTTTTCAAAAATCCCGAATATCTCAGCCTCGCACGCAGAGCCTACTCTTTCAATTTAGAACATTTTTTTGACAAGGAATTTGGCGGTTGTTATTGGATGTTAAACGCTGACGGTTCGCCTTTAAACACGCGGAAACAGATTTACGCCATTGCTTTTATGCTTTACGGTTTGGCAGAATATTACCGCATAACCAAAAAGCAAGACGCTTTGGACAAGGCTGTCGAACTGTTTAAGACAATCGAAAAATACTCTTTTGACAAAGAGAAAAACGGTTACTTTGAGGCGTATTCCCGCGATTGGAAACTTCTTGAAGATTTGCGGCTTTCCGACAAGGATAAAAACGACCCTAAAACTATGAACACTCATCTTCATATTTTGGAGGCTTATACTAACCTTTACAGAATTTGGAAAGACGACAGTCTGAAAAAAGCCCTTGAAAATCTCATCGAAAACATTTTCTTGGGGAAAATCATCAACAAAGAAAAAGGCTATTTTGACTTGTTTTTCTCCGAGGATTGGACGCACCAGTCAAAAAACAATTCTTACGGACACGACATTGAAGGTTCGTGGCTGTTGTGGGAAGCGGCGGAGGTTTTAGGCGACCAGAGGATAAAAGAACTTTGCAAACCCGTTTGTATCAGCATGGCAGAGCAGGCATTGCGGGACGGTCTTGACAAAGACGGCGGCTTAATGAGCGAAGGTACTTTCGGTGTTGTTGAGGACTCCGACAAGCATTGGTGGCCGCAGGCGGAGGCTGTTGTCGGCTTTATGAACGCTTATCAGTTGACCGACGACGAAAAATTTTTGGAGGCGGCACTATCAGCATGGAATTTTATCAAGAATTATATCATTGACAAGAAAAACGGCGAATGGTTTTGGCGTGTCAGCAAAGACGAACACAAAGTCTACACCGAAGAACAAAAAACCGGTCCTTGGAAATGCCCGTATCACAATTCAAGAATGTGTATGGAGATTGCGGAAAGATTTTTGGCAGAGTGATTTTTATAAAAATCCCTTTCTGCCCCCGGCTTTTTTACCGGAAACAGAAAGGGATTTTTATAATCTATAAATTTGCTGAATTATAAAAAACTGACTATCTTTGCATTGTTAACAAATTTTGCAATTATTATGAGACAACTGCCGGTAGGAATTCAGACGTTTGACAAAATCATCAACAAAAACATGGTTTATGTTGATAAAACCGAATTGATTTACAATTTGGCAAAGATGGATTATGTTTTTCTTTCCCGACCGCGACGTTTTGGCAAATCGTTGTTGATTAGTACGTTGCAATCTTATTTTGACGGCAAAAAAGACCTTTTTAAAGGTTTTAAAATCGAGAATCTCGAAAAAGATTGGACAGAATATCCGGTGATTATATTGTCGTTTGCAAGTTGTAAATCTGACAAAATCGACAATATTGTAAAATTTGTTTCGATAATGTTGTCAGAACAAGAGGTAAAATTTGGATTGCGAACAGAAAAAGAATCTTCCTTAGACGAAACAGAACCCGACACAAATTTTAATGCCCGTCTTAAACAAATCATCGAAACCGCTTATCAACAAACCGGCAAACAAGTTGTGCTGCTAATTGACGAATATGATGCGCTGATGCTCAACACGATAACAGACATCAATACGCAAAAGCAAGTGCGCGTCCACATGAACAATTTGTTTTCACCGATAAAGGATTTAGACCCGAAACTGCGATTTGTTTTAATAACCGGAATTACAAAATTAAGTCAGATGTCAATTTTTTCAACCCTTAACAATCTGACTGACATCAGTTTGCTTGATGATTACGCTACAATTTGCGGTTTTACCGAAGACGAAGTGAAAACCCAACTGAAATCTCATGTTGAAAATTTTGCAGCAAAATTCAACCTGCCTTTTGACGAGGCTGTTGCAAAACTAAAACAGCGTTATGACGGTTATCATTTTTCGGAAAGCGGCGAGGGTGTTTTCAATCCGTTCAGTCTGTTGAAGGCTCTGAACGAAAGGAAGTTGGAAAACTATTGGTTTAAATCCGCCACTCCGTCATCGCTGATTTCGCTTTTGAAGGCAAACGAAGTTTTCAAAATCGAAAGCATGGACAATATTTTGATGGAGAACGACCGTTTTGACACGCCCGTTGAGCAAATCACCGATTTGATTCCTTTTCTCTATCAAAGCGGCTACCTGACAATAAAGGGCTATTATCCTGAATATGACCAATATATGATTGGTTTTCCGAATCAGGAAGTAAGATACGGATTTTCATACGACATGATTCGGTATCTTGCGCCGGCGGCTTTGGAAGGCGGTTCAATTTTCCGCCGTCAAATTGTTGATGCCGTCCGCGACGACAACCCGGAAAGCCTTTTGCAAAGTTTGCAGACATTTTTGAGTAAAATTCCGTATCCCGATGCCGACCCGCAAAAATATCCTGAATGGTATTATCAAAACCTCTTGTACGCCATTCTTGCGACTTGCGGGCTGAATGTTCACAGCGAAATCCGCACTTCATCGGGACGGATTGACTTTGTGCTGTTTTCGCCGAAGTCAATTTTCTTGTTTGAATTCAAACTAAACAAAACGCCCGAAGAAGCACTTTCGCAAATCAACGAAAAAGATTATGCTGACAAATTTTCGTTTGAAGGCAGAAAAATTTGGAAAATCGGCGTAAATTTTTCAAGCCAGAAAAGGACTTTGGACGGGTGGAAAATTGAGGAGGATTGGGACTAAAATACTAATTTTGCATCAAAAAAGAAACATGAAACAATTATGCTGTATTTTATTGTGGTTGTGTTGGGGCTTCAATGTATGCGCTCAAATTGCCGGTATTGACAGCAGCCGTATAATTTCTGCAATTTCGCTTTACGAAGCGGTTGAAACCGCTCAGAATTATGCTAACAACATTTCTGAATTTCTTAGAACAGAGTCAGTGCCGTTACCAGTGGGTATAAATGGGAAAAATAGCCGTTACAAACTTATTATTAGTCATATTTCCAAGGAGGATAATTCCGTGCCTCAAATTTTTATGAGTTGCTGTGTTAAGTTGGATTCAGTAAAATATATCGCCTTCGACGGACAATGTGGCTTTTCTGGAAGTTGTGGTACAATGCCGCAGGGTAAATTAGATTTAATTTCTCCTGTTGCAATATCATTCGGCAGCACTTTCAAACTGACTTTTAACAAAAATACTTATCTCGAATTTGACTGCGATGGGGTTTCCAAAATTTACGCCGATATAACTTTGACTTTCTTGTCTGACAACTTGATTTTTTACGATACTGACGGAAACATTTTGAATAATCCGCCGGAATTTAATTTTAAAATCAGTTTCATCGACTTTGACGATTTTGAACTGCAACTTGAATCAAAAATAAATTTCGCAGTTAAAGGGTTGGACGGATTTCTATTTTCGGCTGAAAATGTCTCCGTTGACAATTCAGAAAGTTTTACTTCAAATACGGCAGGTTTTCCCGAAAACTTTTTTTCAAACAATTATGACAAAAATCTTTGGAAAGGTATTGCTGTTGGCAAAGCAGAAATAATTTTACCCGATTTTTTTGATAATGCAGTGCATATAGTTTCATGTCAAAATCTTATTATTGATCGTAATGGTTTAAGTGTCAGTGCAAAAGCAGTCAATTTAAACGACGGGGAACTTATTGACAGCACGAAATGGAATATATGTGCCAATGATTTTAGTATAAATATTCTGAGAAACAAGATTATAAGCGTATGTTTTAGCGGAGAGTTGAATATACCGCCTTTTGGTAAAAACTCTCTTATTCCGTATTCTGCAGATTATAACAATATTACCCAAAAGTTTGATTTTAAATGCGGTATTAGCGGAGAAAAGGAATTTAAAGCATTGTCGTCAAAAATAATTTTGAAAGAGACCTCTTATATTGACGTTAAATTTAGTAAGAACGGTTTTTCTCCGGAAGTTTATGCCGATGGAAAAATTACAATAGCAGCGGAAAACCGTGGGATAAAAAACTGTCTGAAAATTCCTGATATTGATTTTCAGGGAATGAGAATAAGCAGGGAGAAACCTTATTTTCAGCCAGGAGTCTGGAATTTTTCTTGTGTTGATATGCCGGAAATTGGCGGGTTTAAATTTACAGTGAAAGATTATGAATACCAAAACGGCATAATGAGTTTTTTGGCAATGGTAAGCCTTAATGATAAAATTTCCGGCGAAGGTAAATTTTCTTTAACTCCTGATTTTGAGAAATTTAAGTTAAAAGGAATAGATGTTTCCAAAATAGGTGTGGAATATAGTTCCGAAACCTTTTCAGTGAAAGGTAGTGCGGAAATTGTAAAAGGCGACCTGATTTACGGTAATGGATTCAGTGGCGGAGTAAAATTGGAAATTGCCGGAGGTATTTCTGCAGAAGCGGTGGCATTTTTTGGAAACAAAGACCGACAGAAATATTTTTTTGTAGATGTTTTTGCTGAAAAAAACGGCGGACTTTTCACCATACCTCCGTGTATAACGGTCTCTGGACTCGGCGGCGGTGTTTACAAATCAATGAATCAGTCTTTCGATAATGCAAGTTTCGGAAAAGCACTCTCCGGAATATGCTATAAGCCTGATTTTAATGTGGGATTCGGTTTTTCCGGCAGTGCCGCCTTTTTTATAGGGCATAAAAAACTCTGCTCTGCTCTTGCAAGTTTGGAAGTTCAATTTAACAAAAACTGGGGATTGAACTATATACAACTCAAAGGTGATGCAGCATTTATGGTGCTTGATGACAAGTTAAAAGCATTGTCGGCGGTTTTGAAAGATAATATTGAAAAGTCGAAACTTAAAGAAGAGTTTTTGCCGGAAGAATATCCTAATTGGGAATTAAAAAACAAATCTCCGTTGACTGCTTCTCTTTTAATGAAATATGACAATACAAACAAAATTTATAATGTGTCTTTCAATTCATTTCTTGATGCCGGAATCATCAGCGGAACAGGGAAGGACAAAAAACTTGCCTTTGGAAAAGCACAATTCGGAAATAAAGACTGGTATTTGTATTTAGGCTCGCCGGATGACAGATGTGGAATAAAAGTGCTTAATCTACTGAATATTGACGGTTATTTTATGACGGGAAATATTATTCCTAAACTGCCTTTGCCGCCAGATATTGTTTTCAAAAGTTTTTCTTATGTCGAAAAATCAAAATTTTTGTCAAGAGAAAATACACAACTCACTTCTTCTGGCAAAGGTCTTGCTTTCGGACTTGGATTTCAAACAGGGTTAAGCGTAGAGCCATGGCCTTTTTTTGCTGAATTCAACATCGGTGCAGGTGGAGAGTTTTTACTGACGGATTATGGTAAGAATGCTTTTTGCAAGGACAAAACAGGAAATATCGGGTTCAACGGTTGGTATGCTCAGTCGCAAATATGGGCGTATCTTGACGCAGCAGTAGGAATAAAAGTAAAAGTTTTTGGTAAAAAACGCCGTTTCAATTTTTTACACTTGTCTTCGGGGGCTGTTTTGAAAGGTGAGGGTCCTAATCCCTTTTATTTCGCGGGAATTGTAAGCGGTCATTACAGCATACTTGGAGGTTTGTTTAAAGGTAATTGCAAGATAAATTTTGAAATAGGTGAAAAATGTGAAACTCAAAAGCACAAAGAATTGTTTTCTGAAAGTATAATAACACAGGTTACGCCTTCTGATTCTGAAAACGACGTAAATGTTTTTGTCTCTCCACAACTTGTTTTGTCGGTTTCTGCTAATACGCCGTTTGAAATTTTCAACGAGAATACAGGGAAAAATGAAACTTACAGAGTAAGAGTTGAAGAATTTACGGTCAAAACACTTTCTGGTGATACGTTAAAAGGAAAATATAATTTCAGCAGTGATAATTTGATTTACACTTTCAATCCTGATGAAGCGTTAGACGGTACAACCGAGTACCAGATTTCAGCGAAAGCGGTTTTTGAAAGGAAATCAGGTCAAAATTGGATTGTCGAAAAAGACGGAGACGAAAATGATTATAGAGAAGAAAAAACAGTCAAGTTTATATCAGGCAAGCGACCGGATTATATTCAGGCACAAGATATTTTGTGTTCGTATCCTATAAACCGCCAGTACAATTTTTACAAGGATGAATATGACGATGGATATATATGTCTGACAGAAAAATACGGTTATTTGTTTAAAAATATTCCTGACGGTTACACACAAAAGATAGGCGTTTCGTATAAGGGCGGCGGTTATTTGTTCACGGATTTTGAATACAAAGACAATTGTGATGTAGAAGGTGCTGTATCGGAAATTGTTTTTTCTATGAAAAATCTTAACCTCGAAAATTCCAGAATATATAAACTCCAAGTTCTGAATGTTCCGATAGCGAATAATGAATTTGACAGCAACATCAAGAAAGAATACAAAGTCTCAGATGAAGATTCTGTACGCAATTATTATGCAGAAAATACGCTTAATCAGTTGGAAATGAAGGAAATATGTTCAATAAATTTTCGTACAAGCAAATTTAATACGCTGAGAGAAAAAATTGAACATATTGGAATGTCTGGTGTTTCTATTATTCATGGTATGCATGTTTATCTTAAAAATATGAATTTGAATCTTATAACAGACGATTATTTTGACGGCATAGAAAGACAGTATGCTGGAGCGGAAAATAATCTTGTTGTTATGGAAGCAGATTTGGAAAATACGGAATGGTATAAAAACTCAATTTATAAAGAGGTATACGACAAATACAGTCGGTTTTATTCTGCACCCAAAAATGAAATGACCGTTTTTAATCCTGATTATTGCAATCACGACCGCTTAAAAGATTCTGAAATACAGACAAATACAGCGACAGGTCTTAATCCGACAGGTAATATCGGTTATTATATTGTGTTTCAGTGCGATGATGATATAAAAGAATTGCAAAACGAGATAGCAAAAAAGGCGGCGAAAGGATTGTTACTCAGCGGTTTGGAAACGAAAATACTCAATTATTCTTTGCCGGAAAAATATACACAAGGCAATTATCCGTATAACATTTCATACAGACTGCCTGGAAAAAAAATAATAACATCAACAACGCCTCAAAGATTTATAGTAAAATGAGATATTTATTTACGTTATTATTTAGTATGTTTTTTTTACCGGTTTTTTCACAGGTTTTTCCTGTGAATTTGTTTCTAACGGGTACAGGGCGTTACCCATTGAAACTGTCCGAACTTGTCAATTCAGTGCCTTCGACATTTACTTTGACATTGACAGTCAGTGATATAACG
>JAEEGL015151354.1_pt1 | contig 29239 bp, 21 predicted proteins | sample 9134231 | NCBI WGS metagenome assembly JAEEGL01 (sample SAMN16246548, study PRJNA631951) | gut metagenome | biome: gut microbiome; feature: rumen; material: fiber-attached | host: Bos | place: Iran: Karaj | collected 2018-10 | reverse complement strand
TCTTGAATCTCTTTGAGCACTCTGCCTGAAGCTCAGCAAGGTTAAAAAGAAGCGGAGCTTTCTTCTTACTTTTTCCTATTTCGATACTGTCAATAACAGCTTCTTTCCCGGCAAGAGAATCGATTAATGCTCTTGCATCTTCTTCCTTTTTAAAACCGTTTTCTTTGTATAAAAGAGGTGACTCGAAATATTTACTGCCTTCTACAGATCTCCACTCAGCATTTATGCCGGCTTCAGAAAAAGAACCTACTATTCTGTAAAAAGGAGTCTCTGTGAAATTCCTTATCTCACGCTCTCTTCTTACTACCATTCCAAGAACGCAGGTCATAACTCGGCCAATGGCAATTGCAGTATAGGAATTGGTGGCAGCAGCATCATTTATAAGTCTTCCGTATTTTACAGAAAGAGCTCTTGAAAAATTGATACCAAGGCTGTAGTCCTCAATAGCACGCATGATTCCTGACTCACCCAGAAGCGCGTAATCAGACATGGGCTTCGCCTCTGCAATTCCTCTTTTTATCTCATCATCAGTCTGAGAATCAATCCACACTCGAAGCTCAGTCATGCCATCTCTGACACCGCCAAAGTTCCTTATATTTTCTTCAATTGTCTGTCCTTCTTTTCCCGAGTCTCCTGCCCAGTAAACAACATCGATATCTTCTCTGTGAAGAAGTCCTGTTACGGTGTTGTACTGCTCAGCATTTCTTTTTATGACATCATACTTGTATTTTTCAGGAAGAAAAGGAAGATCTTCAAGCTTCCATTTTTTATATTTAATGTCGTAATCCTCAGGGTACACCATCTCTACAAGATGGCCGTAACACCAGGTTATTACGTACTGATCGTTTTCTATATAATTATTTGTTTTCCCCGATACTCCCAAAACTCTTGCGAAATCTCTGGCAACTGATGGTTTCTCAGTAATTATCAGTTTCTTAGGCAATTCCTTTTGCTAGTCCTTTCGAATTTAGAGATTGCGATAAAAAATCCAGAGATCATAGTTGTCATAACAGATCTCTGGATAACTTATAATCACAAAGTGTATTATACCCTTTTATCAGCCGTTCATCAAATCATCGAGTCCAATCAATTTGATGGTTGAAGATTCAGCTGCAAGCTCCTTAAGTCCATCTTCAAAGCCCTGAGCTGAGAACAGATAATAATAATCAGGATTGAGCTTTGCTCTCTTTGAACAGCTTCTGATAAACTCGATATCAGATATATCAAGCTTTCTGTTCCATGAGCAGATACCAACAAGAGTGTCTCCGATATCGCTCTGAGCAACAATATCAAGAGTACCCATCTTACCTACCCATTCACCTTCATCTTCAATCTTGAAAGGAAGTCTGTCATATTCAGCAAGCTTAAGTACGTATTCCTTACAAACAAGCTTAAATGAGTAATTTACATATTCCTGTAAGCCTTCGGAAATATACATATCGTAATAATCCTCAGGTTTCATTCTTATGATCTTACTTATATTCTGGTAAAGAAATCTAAAGTAGAAATGTGCAAGGGGATCGATAATTCTGTATACACCCTTCTGTACATTCTCATGTCCTGTTGTTGAGAATGAGTAAACCTTCTCAACCATTCCAAGGTCAATAAGACTCTTTAAGTAAACCATGATCTTCGCTCTTGAGAATCCGGTAGCATGGTGAATATCGTTAAGTTTGTTCTGGCCATTTGCAAGACCGTAAAGAATGGTATTGTAAACAGCTGTCTCACGAAGATTCTCTTCAAGCATCGAACTGGTAGCTCTAAGAAGTACACTGTTACTTGCATCCAGGAACTTCTCACAGACATTCTGCTTAAAGGTCTTATCCTGATCAAAATAATCCCAAAGCTTTGCCTTGCCGCCAAATACAGAATAAGAGCAAACCACATCAGCATCACTCATATTAGTGAATTTTCTTCTCATCTCCTGGAATGAATACGGCTTTATTTTCAGGAATCCGGTAATGTATGATGCCTGAGAACCAAGCTTTTCAACCATATTATTCTCAATCCATGCAGCATTACTTCCAAGAAGTACAAGCATCATCTGAGGATGACCATCTCTATAGATAATCTTGCTTACCTTTTCGAGGAAATCAGGACTTGATTTCATTATCTCTTCAAACTGCTCGATGAAAATAAGGAAAGGCTTTCCGCTGTTTATAGCCATTCTCTCATAAGCTTCAAAAATGGTCTCATAATCAGGATACTCAGGAAGTGATGCACCCTTGTCGTGAAGATCCTTAGCCCAAATATACTGCTGAAGTCTCTCGGAAGCTGATACTGAGCAATAATATGTGTACTGCTTATCAGAAGCAAAGGTAGTAAGTACAGTCTCACTTCCGGTTTTAATGTGACCATAAACAATTAAAATCTGATTTTTCCCCGTCTCATAATAGCTGTTTAGAATATCAAGTTCTTGTACTTTGCTTTTTTCCATAGTCAGATTCCTATTCTTTGAAATTATTTCTTGTTAATGTAACCAAGTGCCTTAAGAAGCTCAGCGCATTCAACCGCTCCGCCTGCAGCTCCTCTTAATGTGTTGTGTGAAAGGCCGACAAACTTGTAATCGTAAAGTGTATCCTCGCGAAGACGACCAATGCTTACGCCCATACCACCTTCGTAGTTTACATCCAGAGCTACCTGAGGACGGTTGTCATCTTCAAGATACTGAATGAACTGCTTAGGTGCGCTGGGAAGCTGAAGCTCCTGAGGCTTACCCTTAAATGTTACAAGCTTCTCGATAAGCTCTTCCTTTGAAACCTTTTTCTTAAATCTTACAAATGCAGCTGCTGTGTGACCGTATAAAACGGGAACGCGAATACACTGGCAAGTAATAAGTGGACTTGTAGCAGGAACGATTACACCGTTCTCAATATGTCCCCAAATTCTAAGGGGCTCCATCTCACTCTTTTCTTCCTCACCGGAGATGAAAGGAATAATGTTACCTTCCATTTCAGGCCACTCCTTGAAGTTCTTTCCTGCACCTGAAATAGCCTGGTATGTTGTAGCAACAACTTCATAAGGGCCATACTCTCTCCATGCAGAAAGTGCGGGAGCATAGCTCTGAATTGAACAGTTAGGCTTAACTGCGATAAAGCCTCTGGTTGTTCCAAGACGCTTCTTCTGGAATTCGATAACGTCTGAATGCTCAGGGTTGATCTCCGGAACCATCATAGGAACATCAGGAGTCCATCTGTGAGCGCTGTTATTTGAAACTACAGGAGTCTCTGTCTTTGCATACTCCTCTTCAATAGCCTTGATCTCATCCTTTGACATGTTTACAGCTGAAAGAACGAAATCTACGCCCTCTGTTACTTCTTTTACATTTGTAACATCCTTGATAATAAGCTTCTTAACGGCTTCAGGCATGGGAACTTCCATCTTCCATCTGTCGCCAACAGATTCTTCATAAGTCTTACCTGCACTTCTGGGGCTTGCTGCTACTACAGCAACTTCAAACCAGGGGTGGTTCTCAAGAATAGTAATAAATCTCTGCCCTACCATTCCTGTTGCGCCAAGAACTGCTACTTTCAATTTCTCGCTCATTTTTTCACTCTCCTCTTATATAAAACTAAATTTGGTACCAAAATATTATGCTGTCAGTCCTCATCCTGACAGTCCGGATATAACGGGCTCTGGGTTTTAGTCCAGAAAAGATCAAGGAATTCAACGTTTCCTTTAATCTCATTTTTCATTGCTTCTGGACCCGGAGCTCCTACGGTAAGACGCTTCTCTACACAGGTCTTAAGGCTTATTGCATCATATACGTCTTTATCGAATTTTTCGGAGAACTTTTTAAGTTCATCCAGCTCAAGATCAGATATTCCAACTTCTTTATCTATGCAATAAAGTACAAGTCTTCCTATTATGCCATGGGCATCTCTGAAAGGAACACCTTTGTTGACAAGATAGTCGGCTGCATCCGTGGCATCTGTAAAGCCTCTTATTGCGCTCTTTTCCATGGTCTCTTTATTGAATTTCATGGTAGAAAGCATATCAGTGAAAAGAATAAGGCAGTTCTTAGTAGTATCAATTGCATCAAAGCTTACTTCCTTATCCTCCTGCATGTCCTTATCATAGGCAAGAGGGATTCCCTTCATGGTTACAAGAAGTGAATTAAGTGCGCCGTATACTCTTCCTGTTTTACCTCTTACAAGCTCTGCAATATCAGGATTCTTTTTCTGAGGCATAATACTTGAACCTGTTGAATAGGCATCATCTATAGTGACAAAGCCGTATTCATTTGAATTCCAGATTATAACCTCTTCACTGAACCTTGATAAATGCATCATTATCATAGAAAGAGCTGAAAGGTATTCAATCAGATAGTCTCTGTCCGATACAGAATCCATGCTGTTTTTGGTGGGTCCGTAGAAATCAAGCTGCTGTGCTACAAATTCTCTGTCCAGCGGATATGTGGTTCCTGCCAATGCTCCGCTACCAAGGGGGCAGAAATTCATTAACATATAAATATTTTCAAGTCTACGGGAATCTCTTTTGAACATCTCAAAGTAAGCACCGAGATGATGTGCCAGTGTTACAGGCTGAGCTTTCTGAAGATGAGTAAAGCCCGGCATGTATGTGTGAATGTTTTCAGACATTAGTTTATTAAGAGTCTTTAGCATATTGTAAAGAAGGTCAGCTGTATTACGAACCTCTTCACGGATGTAAAGACGCATATCAAGTGCCACCTGATCATTCCTTGACCTACCGGTGTGCATTTTTTTGCCGACATCACCAATCCTGTCAATCAGATTTGATTCCAGGAAACTGTGAATGTCTTCATATTTATCTGTGATCTCAAGCTTACCATCTAAAACATCCTGCAAGATGGAATCGAGACCTTCAGCAATCTGCTTGCTCTCTTTCTGAGTGATTATGCCCTGCTTAGCGAGCATTTTTACATGAGCCTTGCTGCCGCATACGTCCTGAGCTATCAGTCTCTTATCAAAATAAATGGACGCATTAAATTTCCAGGCAAGCTCACTGATCTCACCCTGAAATCTTCCTCCCCATAGCTGTGCCATCAATTTCTCCTCTTTAATTAAATTACACTTGAATCTTTTTCTGTTAAATTTTAGTATAACTTATCACAGTATAAAGGCAAAAACAAGAACTAATTTTAATTATTTTAAATCAAATCAAAAAGAGCAATTTTAATCTTGTAAATTGTACATTAAATATGTATAATTTGCTTTGTGACTGATGCAATTTGCTGGAATAGCGCAGTCGGTAGCGCAACTGATTCGTAATCAGTAGGTCGAGGGTTCAAGTCCCTTTTCCAGCTTAAAAATAAGCTTCACGAGGATATTTTCCCGTGAAGCTTTTTTAGTGTTTTGATTTACCAAAAATCTGATATTAAATTGGTTGTCATCTCATATTTACATCCACCTGAGGGAATGGTATCTCGATGCCATTTTTATCAAAAGCCTTCTTAATAGCCTCATTCATGGACCATTTTGCCTTCACATATTCCTGAGGCTTTACCCATCCTCTGATTCTCAGGGTAACTCCGGAATCCCCAAGTTCATCTACGAGTACCGCGCATTCCTGCTTGTTTGAAATAAATTCATTTTCATGCATTACATCAAGGGCCACTGCTCTTGCCTTATCGATATCAGCAGAATAAGCTATGCTGCACATGGTATCAAGGATTCGCATGGTATTTCCAAAGTTATTAACAATCGTTGCAGATGCCAGAATCTTGTTTGGCATAACGACTTTTCTAAAATCCGCGGTCAGCATCCTTGTGTTAATAAGAGCTATCTCAGTAACTGTTCCTTCCATTCCGGAACCTGTAACTTCTATATAATCGCCAACTCTGAAAGGCTTTGCTATTAAGATAAGTATACCGCTGGCAAAATCAGAAAGTGTTCCCTGAACAGCAAGACCAATTGCTACGCCGGCTGAACCAAGAAGTGCCACAATGCTTGCTGTATCCATTCCAAAGCCCGCAGCTATTGAAAACAGAAGCATTATCTGAAGAGCAGCCTTAACGAATTTAGCAAGGAACATTGCTATTGCCTTATCGATTTTGGTTCTCTCCAGGGACTTCTCAATTATATTAGTTACAATCTTGATAGCCTGCCACAGTACAACCAGAACTATAATGGCAAGTACTACCTTGACACCTAATGCAAAGGCCTTATCCGGAAGCTCCTTCATATATTTTTGAATAACTCCCGGATTAAGGTTCTCATTTCCTGTAACTTCTGCCAGGGTCTCCATAGCAGCCTCAGCCTGTGCAGTGGCTGTGGCCGCAGCAGTAAGGGCATTTATCATGTAATTCATTATGTATTATTCGTCCTTCTTATTTGTGTTTTTTGTGTTTGTCTTAGAAGTAGTCTTCTTTGTTGTTTTTGAAGCGGTCTTCTTTGCAGGAGCTTTGGTTGCAGTGCTCTTCTTTGCAGCAGACTTTGCAGCTGTCTTCTTTTTGGTTCTACCGGTTATAGACTTAAGAGCAGCTTCTGAAACTACGCTTGAGATTCTCTCTTCCTCTATCTGCTCATACTTCTTCTCGATTGCTTCCTCCTGAGCTGCCAGTTCTTTTTCATAACGCTCATGAAGTTCCTTAAGAAGTTCAGCCTCTTCTTTTTCCTGTCTTGCTTTCAGTTCTCTAAGAGTCTTCTCTCTCTCATTCTGCTTCTTTATTGCTTCCTCTTCGCGTATCTTTCTGATCTTCTTCTCCTGTGTTGTATAAGGAGTATATGAGAAAATAGCAATTGAAGTAGCAGCAACCTTAACAGGAATTGAATAAGGTCTTCCGTCAGCTTCAGTAAAGTCAGCTTCGATTCTTCCGGGATTAACAATACCCTGTCCGCCAAAGTTGGTATCATCAGAGTTGAAAATCTCGTAGTATTTACCATCAGCAGGAACACCTACTTCGAAGGTTCTGTCTACGCCTGCCATATTTACAACTACAAGGAGCATGTCGCCGTCCTTCTCACCCTTACGGATAAAGGACATCATGCACTCCTCAGCAGCCATGCTGTTTACCCACTCAAAGCCGGCGTCGTTGGTATCAAGCTCATGAAGTGCAGGTCTCTGATTGTAAATCTCGTTCAGCATGTGAATCATGTTTTCAAGAAAAACTGCATTATCAATACTGAGAGCTGAAGGATCCATGTAGAACATCTTCTTGCCGGGGTGACACATAGCATAAGCAACTGCAAGTCTCACACCTGCCATCTTCTGCGCTGAATCACCGGGCATAAGATCATAAAGTCCCTCTAAGCCTTTTCCGATTTCTTCGTGAGTAAAGGCAAGGATAAATCTCTCTGTATAGCAGTAAATAAGCGAGAATGTAAGCTCATTATGATTACCTGATCTGAAAAGCGGATCATTCTGAATGTAGTCAAGGAAGTCCTTTGTCCATCCGTTGTTCCACTTATAGTCAAATCCAAGTCCGCCGTCATCAAGCTCTCCTGTAACTCTGGGCCAGCAGGATGTCTCCTTGGTCATTGTGAGAAGTCCTGGATTCTTTGCCTTTAATACATTATTAAAGTTGCAAAGAAATTCCTTAGCTTCAAGGTTCTCGTTTCCGCCGTACATATTTGGAATCCACTGACCTGGCTTTCTGTCATAGTCAAGATAAAGGATTTTTGCTATATCTGCAGCTCTAAGTCCGTCCAAATGGAATTTCTGTGTCCAGAAAAGTCCGCAGGATACAAGGAAATTGGTAACCTGTTTTCTTCCAAAGTCAAAGATCAGATCGCCGGTTCTGGGATGTACGCCCATTCTGGGATCGGGATATTCATAGAGAGCCTGTCCGTCAAAGGCATTAAGTCCGCACTGAAGCTTCGGAAAAAATGTGGTTACAAAGTCCATAAATACCTTGATGCCTGCTTCGTGCATGATATTAACGAATTCCATGAATCCATCAGGTGTTCCGTATCTTCCCTGAACCGAGAAGAATCCTGTGATGTGATAAGGATGTCCGCCAATATGCTCCATTACAGGGAAAAGCTCAATAGCATTGAAGCCGTGATCCTGAACATAGGATAAAATATCAAGAGCAAGCTCCTTGTAATCAGGGATATGATTCTGATGCTTTGCTGCAAAAGACTCGATATTGATCTCACAAATTGAAAGCGGATCGCTGTCTCTGTCAAATTTGGTTCTATCCTTTATAAATGCTGCATCAGTCCACTTAAACTCTTTAATTCCAACAACTTTTGATACAGTAAATTCCTTATCTGCAAAAGCATATCCGTAAGGATCGGGACGCTTAAATATAACGCCACCCTTTGTTTTGATTTCATACTGATAGCCTGCACCTTCAACTGCACTGGGAATAAAAATCTCAAAGACGCCGGACTGTTCAACTCTCTTCATCTGGTTGACTCTTCCGTCCCACTCATTGAAATCACCGATAACGCTGACTCTTGCAGCATCCGGAGCCCATACAGCAAAGCTTGTTCCTTCGATACCATTAATGGTCATAGGGTGTGCACCAAGCTTCTCATAAATGTCATAATGAATTCCGCTGTTGAACTTGATGAAGTCTTCTCTGTCCATCTTGGGTTCAAAATTATAGGCATCATAGATTTCTTTGGTCTCACCGTTATCAAGCTTTATCCTGTATTTATAATCGGTACCTTCTTTAATTGGTATCAGTGCTGCAAAAAAGCCTGCTTCATCTGCAAGCTCCATTTTATAAGTTTTGCTGCCACCTGAAGGTACAACTGTTATTTCAACTGCTGAGGGATAAAAGGTCTGAATAAGAAGATTGGAGCCAACTTTGTGGGCGCCCAAAATGCGATGAGGATCGTCTCCGTCAGAATAAATAATTTCTTCAATCTCCGGCCAATTCATAAGTTTATAAAGCTTATTGTTCATCACATTTACCTCCACCTACATAAATTTTCAAAATTCTCTGACAAATATTATAGCACAAAAACCGCCGCAGGTAGTCGTTTTATCAAATGGTCCATTTTTGTTCCGGTAAAGCTCGGATATATCAGCATTTAACGAGTTCAAATGCTTTGCCCGAGCTTTAAATCACCGAAAATGGACCATTTGTTAAAACTTACTGCAGTGGCTTTTGTGCTTTTAAAGGTGTCTGTGTTTTTGGAATTCTATCTCTCCTTTTACAAAAGTGTTAGTAAAATATTTATAACGCTCCTTATTACACAACATATATAAGAAAAGCTCTTAAGGTAAATTTATATACCTATTTCACCCCGTAACTTCGCCGCCCGGTATATAAAATAAAAATCTTAATTTGACTTATATACTTTTTCTATATGTCATTCCCGTAATACTCGCCTCATGTACTTATAACGCATAGAAAAAAGTATATAAATGAGCCTGATATCTCTATCTTATATACCTGCCCCGCTTAGTCGCTTATAAAAAGATATATAATTTCTGTGTGTTTTTCTATCTTATATACCTGCTTCCGAATATTCATTTTTTTCCAATAACACAAATGTAAACTGTGGAATTATAATTTATCCAGTTTTCGTATGTAGTAAGGTTTGAAATTCTACTCTGCGGTTGTGTCTTCTTCTGCTGTTGTAGTTATGTCATCAACTGAGAAACCAAAGTTGGTTTTGATGATGGAGTTTACTGTGTAAATGGTGGTGTTATCATCAACTAAAATGTAATACTTGTTCACCGTGTTATTATAATCACCGATCTTGATTGTATGAGTATCACCAGTAGATAGCGTGATTTCTACGGTTTCGGCGGGGGTGGCAAGTCCAAAGTCAGCGAGGTCGCTGTAGTCTTCCACAACCTGATCTGAGGTTATGGATTTAAGGGAATTTAATTTGGTAGTGATTTTGCTCTCATCCACATCGACTGTAGCATCTTCCTTAAGAGTCCAGGTCTCATCGCCATCTTTTTCAAGGGTGAATTCACCGTTAGTATTTGTTACGTGCATAGCTGTGATATCGGCATCATCACCGAGATTAAGAGCTGTGTATGTGGATTCGCTCTCTTTTGCCGCTGCATCTTTATTATATTTTTGAAGTCCGAAGTATCCGCCAACAAATACTAATAATAAAACTATAAGAATTATTAACTGAAATCTCTGTTTTTTCATATTACTTCATTTCCTTCTTCTGATGATCCAGACTGCAAGGCCTGCGAAGAATATTACAAGCACAAGTGCTGCAAAGCCCGCCATCATGAATATGCAATAGCTTCCTTTTATTGATAAGGGGGTTTCTGCATCCTTGGCAGGAATTGTAACTAGTTCCTTATCAAAGGTTACAAGGGCATTTATTGAGTTAGCAAAAAGTCTTACGTTATTTCCCTGAACCATCTGATCAGCGCCTTCTGTGAACATGTCTCCTGATGAGTATATAACAGCTGTTGATGATCCGGAATCAAGTTCCTTCTCTGCTTTGATACCTACAAGGTAAGGTCCATTTTCACTCTTATCATCAGGATTAGTAATTGACTGAAGGTATGCACTCTCAGAACTCTTAAGAAGCTCTGTAACAGTAACGTCATCTTTTGCAGTATAACTAATAGCCTGACAAAGAGGTGCAAAAACACTTCCAAAGCCCTGTGATGTAATGGAGCTGGTAATAGTATCAGTTCCAAGTTCAGGTAAAATGTAATATGGATCAGAACCTGCTACATAGTTATTAGCATCTGCCTCTATAATCACGCTGCCCTCTTCAAGGCTTACACCATAGTAATCAAGGATTTTTCCAAAGTTAGTAAGCTCTCCATCTGTCTTATAGAAGGTAACGATAAGAACATTTCCGCCATTATCAAGATAATCAATAACCTTATTTGCTTCATCCTCACTGTAATCTACAAGAGGTGTATTGAGAATAAGGAGCTTGCAGTCATCCGGTACCTTTTCACTTGTAAGAAGTGAAAGCTCTGAAACCTTTATATTGTCCTTATCCAGAACATCGCTGAATTTGGATGTAAATGAAATCTCATTGTGTCCTGTGATGCTGTAGGCGTTCATCATGTCGTCATCGGAGAGGCATACATATTGAAGTGCATAAGTAAGCTCGCCCTCTGAGTCATAGCCTGTGATTGACTGCTGATAAGTCTGATAGTCCATTGTGGATTCGAACATATCATTATAATTGATAACCTTGCTTCTTCCGTTAGTCTCATTTACAACTATTACGCTTGAATAAGCAACCGAACTATCAGTGTAATTCTTTGCAAATTGAGGATTAAGAACAGGGTCAATATACTTAAGTGAAATATGATCATTTAATGATGCATACTGCTTTAGGATTTTCTCAATTGATTCATCCTTGGTCTTTGACTCCGCATCATTTTCCTGTGCAAAGAAATATAAAGTTATATCATCGGTGATCTCTCTTGCAATTTTCTCAGAATCAGCTGTTAATGAATAAAGGTTCTGGGCTGTAACATCAGCTTCTCTTATCTCATCAGGTATCTGAAGTGCTGCCATATTTGCTGCTATAACCGCTGCAATAAGGATGATGACGGTTACAGTGCTGTAGGCTGTAATGCTGAAATTCTTTTTAGAAACAGAATATCTTCTCTTTTGAATTATCTGCACTGATAAAACAAGGAACAGAGCTGTTACTGATACAAAATAAACAATTGAAGTTACATCGCAGTTACCTGTCATCATCTTCGCCATTCTTGTTGAAAAATCAATGGTTGATGCAAGAAGATTCTTGGCAAAAGTTGAATTTAAACTGTTATAAAAATTGGAGCTTAAATTACCAAGCAAAATAACAAGTATTGAAATTACTGCACAGATAAGCGGGTTATCTGAAAGGTTGGAAATGAAAATGCATATTGCAATAAGCATCACTCCATAAAGGAAGAACCCAAGTATACTTGTGTAATTCCATAAAAGCGGAACATCCCCAAAGAGGTTAAGTACAAGAGGCATTGCGCAGATAAAAGCTACCGGTATGGCAAATATAGCTACAATTGCAAGGAACTTGCCAAACACGATACTGCCGACAGATACAGGTGCTGTAAGTATCAGCTGATCTGTCTTATTTTTCCTCTCCTCTGAAAAAGCTCTCATGCTAAGGATCGGAATCAGGAACATAAGTCCCCAGTAACCAAGGTTATACAGGGATCCGTTTATATTGTTGGAAAGCCCCATAAGATTAAATATTGTAAAGAAAAGTGAAAACATAAAAATGACTGCAGCAATAAACAGCGGTCCGATAAATGAATGGAGATAGGATTTAAACTCCCTTTTAAATATAGCAAGCATTATTCCTCATCCTCCTTATTTTCATCTTTTGATGCTTCAGTCTCAGCATTATCTTCGATGGGTGCTTCAACCTCGGCTTTTTCTTCATAAGACTCTTCAGCCTCAGTTTTATCTTCAGCGGGCTCAGTTTCTTTTGCTTCATTTTCGCTGTTATTCTTAGTCTCTGCTTCATCACCAAGACCTGTTGCTTCCAGGAATACATCCTCAAGAGTCTTTTTCTGAGTCTCCATAGAAAGTACAGGCAGTCCGATTCCTGCAAGTGCTCTTGCTATATCAGCTCTGATGTCCTCAGCTGAATTATTGACTACTTCAACTATCACTCCGCCCTGAGCATCCTTCTCTTCCTCAATGGTAATTTCAGAAATTGAAGGCACGCCTGCAAGGGCACCTCTGATTTGAGCTTCCGTACCAAGGATGGACATTTTGATATGCTCAGCACCGCTAAACTTATCTTCAAGTTCTGAAGGAGTTCCCTGACAAACAAGCTTACCGTGAGAGATAATTAGCACGTCATCGCAAACTTCATTAACCTCAGACAAAATATGTGAGCTGAGGATTACGATATGATCATCTCTGAGAGACCTGATAAGATTCCTTATCTCAATGATCTGCTGAGGATCAAGACCTACTGTGGGCTCATCTAAAATGATAACTTCAGGAAATCCAATAAGAGCCTGGGCAAGGCCTACTCTCTGTCTGTAACCTTTTGACAGGTTCCTTATCATGCGACCTTCATATTCGCCAAGCATAGTAAGGCTCATGATTTTCGCAAGCTGATCTCTTCTTTCTTTTTTGGGTACCTTTTTTAGATCTGCAACAAAATAAAGATATTCGGATACAGTCATATCCATATAAAGAGGCGGAAGCTCGGGAAGATATCCGATACACTTTTTAGCTTCCTCCGGTTCTTTTACAATATCATGTCCATCGATTGTTACCGTTCCCCCATTGGCAGCAATATATCCTGTCATGATGTTCATAGTTGTTGATTTACCTGCACCGTTAGGTCCAAGAAAACCGTAAATCTTACCTTTTTCAAGAGTAAATGATAAATGATCTACTGCTTTGTGATTGCCATAGCTTTTCACAATATCCTTGACTTCAATCACAATAATTACCTCCCTTTATCGCTTTTAAAGCAAAAAAATCTGTGCATTTAAGATAATCGCTTATCTCTATGCACAGACTTTAGTTTACTACTGTATTAAATTTAATTTGTGACTTAATATGCAAGAAATTGTGAAAAAACTGTGTTTTTTACTGCTTACCTGTTGAACCAAAGCCGCCGGCTCCGCGCTCTGATTCCTTAAGCTCATCAGCAACTTCAAACTCTACCTCGAGATAAGGCTGGATGATGATCTGAGCAACTCTCTCATTTGGAGTAATGGTACGCTCTACATCAGAATCGTTATGTACAGCAACGATTATCTCACCGCGATAATCAGAATCAACAACTCCTACACAGTTAGCAGGGCGAAGACCTTCCTTCGTTGCGATACCGCTTCTGGCATATATTCCGCCAAAGTATCCATCAGGGATTTCCATAGCAAGGCCTGTTCCAATCTTTGCTGTTGTGTGAGGAGCAATCTTTGTATCCTCCTTCACATTGGCATAAAGGTCGTATCCTGCAGCTGCAAGACTGCCTCTTCCGGGAAGTGTAGCTTCGCTATCAAGCTTTTTGATTTTAACTAACATTTTTCATACTCTCCTTTATAATGATGTTCTGCTCTTGCGTGTACTTGGCAAAACTTTTATGTACATATTCAAATACTCATATTTTAATAAGGCTGAAGAACATAAGCAGTGCATGCAGGAATATCAAGGCCGCCACCAAAATCTATTGTATCACCGGTTATGAGGTCATGAGCTCTTCCTGCTCTTGCATTGAAATCAACATGAACAGGATTATCATCTGCATTAACAGCAATCATAACTCTGTCTCCATCAGTCTCACGCTCAATTATACAATATTTATTCTGAAGAACCAGCTGCTTCATATCACCATATTGCAAAGCCTTACTTTCCTTCTTAGCTTTATAGAGCGCTGCAATAACATCGGTAAGTTCATTCCACTGTGGCTTATCAAAACACGCTCTAAGAGCGGGATCTCCTTCTGACTTGTGAGCTTTAGCTCCCCATTCAGAGCCGTAATAAACAGTAGGTATTCCGGGCATTCCAAACATCATTGCATAGATAAGCGGAAGATGTCTTTCATTATTAAGGTTACTTGCTATTCTTGATACATCATGATTATCCACAAATGAAAGCAGATGCTCACCTCTGTACATGCACCAGTTTTCAGGTCCAAACTGACGAAGAAGTGAATGAACTATCTCAAACATATTCATGGAATTAAAGCTTGAGAAAAGCCCCTTATAGCACTCATAGTTTGTAGCACTGTGGCAAAGCTCCGGTCCCATAACCTTGTGATAATCGCCGCCGATCATCTCACCCACAAGGAAAAAGTCTTCTTTTCTTGCAAGCATTGAGCCTCTGAGCCTTTTGATAAAATTCTGTTCAAGGCAATATGCAACATCAAGCCTTAAACCATCGATATCATATTCATCAATCCAGCTGTTTGCGGCATCAAGAAGATAATTAACAACATTCTCATTCCACAGGTTCAGCTTAACAAGATCGTAGTTACCTTCCCAGCCTTCATAATAAAGGCCGTCATTATAACCGTTATTACCATCAAAGTTGATATGGAACCAATCCTTATACTCACTGTCCCATCTCTTTTGAAGCACATCCTGGAATCCGAAAAAGCCGCGACCCACGTGATTAAATACTCCATCAAGAATTACCTTAATGCCTTCCTTATGAAGCTTATCGCAGACCTTTTTGAAATCCTTATTGGTACCAAGACGTACATCGATCTTTTTATAATCCCTTGTATTATAGCCATGGGTATCGGATTCAAATATTGGATTAAAGAGCACTGCACCAACACCAAGCTTTTTAAGGTGCGGTATCCAGTCTATAACCTTTAATATCCTATGCTCCTGTTTGCCATCATTTTCAAACGGTGCCCCGCAAAAACCCAAGGGATAGATTTGATAAAAACCTGTTTCGTATGCCCACATAATTTTCCCCTCATATATAATGATATAGGGTAATAAAGTTAAGATGCTATTCATGCAAGCATGATAGCATCTTTACTTTTACCCTATATCATTATATCAGTTTTCTCTACGACTTATGCCAAGTTTTTCACTTTTGGGTCTGGTATTTCTTCTAAACTTATCAGCTGATGCCTTTTTGTGCTTTGCACCTTTACTTGCATCGGAGAAGAATCCGCCCTTTTTACCATCCTTGGAGAAGAATTTCTTCTTACCATCCTTATCTGATGAGAAGCCTCTTCCTCTGCCGCCGCGGTCCTTATCGCCAAAGAATCCCTTGCCGTCACGTCTTCTGTCACCTGTTCTCTTGCCATCACGGAAAGAATGACCTCTTCTGGGAACCTTGAAGTCAATCTCTGCAGGTGCTTTACCCATCTTGAGTTTAAGAAGACCTGCTGCAAGCTGCTCTGCTGTATATTCGCCTTCATCGATTTTCTTCTGAACAAAGTCATAAGCATCACCGACTTCGTTATTCTCAATAAGGTCAATTACCTCCGAGAATACCTTTCTTGCCTTTGCTCTCTGAACTTCCTTAACGGAAGGAATATCGTTTTCTTCGATCTTGGTGTGGCAGATTCTCTCTATTTCACGAAGCTTATACATCTCTCTTGGTGTAACAAGGGTATAAGACTTACCGCTTTTACCTGCTCGTCCTGTTCTGCCTATTCTGTGCACATAATATTCTGTATCTTCAGGAATATCATAGTTGAATACAGCAGTAACTCCGCTAACGTCGATTCCTCTTGCAGCTACGTCAGTTGCAATAAGGAAATCAGCCTGTCCGAATCTGAAAATATTCATAACAGTATCTCTCTGATACTGTGAGAGATCTCCGTGTAGACCTTCAGCTCTAAAGCCCTTCTTCTTAAGACTTGATGTAAGCTCATCTACTCGCTTTTTAGTGTTGCAGAAAATAAGACTTCTCTTTGGCTGATTATATTCAATAAGTCTTGTAAGAGCTTCCTCTTTATAGACCTGTGGAATCACATAATAGCTCTGTTCTATAGCCTTAACTGTGATCTCCTTGGGCGTCATACGGATATACTCTGCATCGTGCTGATACTTCTTAGTGATCTGAAGTATAGGCTCAGGCATTGTTGCTGAGAAAAGAGCTGTCTGTCTTTCCTCCGGCATACCTTCAAGGATGGTCTCGATATCATCCCTAAAGCCCATATCCAGCATCTCATCAGCTTCGTCGAGAACAAGGATTTTTACATCCCTCATCTTCATGGTGTGACGTCTCATGTGATCCATAACACGGCCGGGAGTTCCTACAACAATCTGAACTCCTGATGAAAGCGCTCTTATCTGTCTTGAAATATCCTGACCACCGTAAACCGCAAGGACCTTAATTCCATGCATATACTTACCAAAGCTTCTAAGGTCATCAGCTGCCTGCATTGCAAGCTCTCTTGTGGGACAGAGAATTACTGCCTGAAGATGCTTTGATTCAGGATTGATGCTCTGAAGTGTGGGAATTCCAAAGGCAGCAGTTTTACCTGTTCCTGTCTGGGCCTGTCCGATAAGGTCTGTACCTCTCATCATCACAGGAATTGCTGCGGCCTGAATAGGTGACATATATTCAAATCCCATCTCTGTAACTGCGCGAAGTACTCTTTCGTCAATTCCTTCAGCCTCATCATATCTGATGCGGGTATCTTTCTTTTCCTCTTCTTCCATTACGTCTTTTAAAATATCTGACATTCTTACCTCTTTCTTTTTATAAAAAATGGAGGACAACATTTAAACAATAAATGCTGTCCCCCACTAGCATTACTAAATTACATTGCTCCGCTCATAACGTCTTTATTCTTAATAAGATAATCAACAAGCGAAACTATAGTGAGCACAAGTGCTATATACATTATTATCGTTGTTACTACCTGCAACTGTCCGATATTGGCGATCATTAAAACTACCATTATCATCTGGAAAGTTGTTTTGAACTTACCCCAGTAGCTTGCGGCTATAACCCTTCCCTTTTCAACTGCTATCAGTCTGAAGCCGCTAATTATAAACTCTCTTGCGATGATAACCACAACTATCCATGAAGGAATTCTGCCAAGCTCTATAAGACAGATCATGGCGCTGCAAACAAGAAGCTTATCCGCAAGCGGATCCATAAATTTTCCAAAATCCGTTACCAGATTATATTTTCTGGCGATTTTGCCATCAGCCAGATCAGTTAGTGAAGCAATTACGAAAATCGTAAGAGCTATCCACTTATCAGCCTCCCCAAATATAGGAACAAGTAAAAATACTACAAAAAACGGAATAAGTAAAACCCTAAATACAGTAAGTTTATTCGGTAAATTCATCCTGGTCCCCCTCCACAATAAGTTCCCCAACCAGATCGTAATCGTTGGAACCTGTTATTTTTACTTCTACGAACTGTCCGCTCATAAGATCAAACGGTACATTCATTATAAAAATATATCCATCTACATCAGGCGCATCCATAAAGGTACGACCAACGTAGGTATAACCATATTCGTCTTCGTCATCATCAGTAATTCTGCCTTCTATGACAACAGATACTGTCTGACCTACACGATTCCTTGCAGCCTCAAAAACTATCTCCTGCTGAAGCTCCATTATCTCATCGCGGCGCTGTTCTTTGATATCTTCATCAATCTGATCAGGCATCTCGCCTGCAACAGTGTCCTCTTCCTGAGAGTAGGTAAAACATCCAAGTCTGTCAAACTTCATTTCTTTAACAAACTCCAGAGTCTCCTTATGATCCTCTTCCAGCTCTCCCGGGAATCCGGCGATAAGAGTAGTTCTTAAGCAAATATCAGGAATTCTCTCTCTGATGTATTCTATTCTCTCAGTAATCTCGGCTCTGTTGGTCTTTCTGCCCATCATGCGAAGCACATGGTCAGAACCGCTCTGAATAGGAATATCAAGATAATTACAGATCTTAGGCTCACTTGCTATAGTCTCAATCATCTCGTCTGTAATCTCTTCGGGATAACAGTACATTAGCCTTATCCAGTTGATACCCTCTACCTTACAAAGCTCTTTAAGAAGTTCAGGTAACTTCTTCTCTCCATAGAGATCTACTCCGTAAAGTGTAGTCTCCTGAGCAACAAGTATAAGCTCTGATACACCTTTATCCGCAAGTGCCTTTGCTTCAGCAACAAGCTCATCCATAGGCACTGAGCGATATCTTCCTCTTACTTTGGGAATTACACAATAGGTACAGTTCTTATTGCATCCCTCTGCAATCTTAAGATAATTGAACTGACCGCCTGTAGTCTGGATTCTTTTTCTGTTTCCCACAGGCTTTTTATCAAGACTGTCCAGATACTCTTTCTCAGATAGTGATTTTTCTGAATCAGCGTTCTCTTCAAGAACAGAATCCAAAGCTTCTATAATATGCTCGATTGATGCTGTACCGATAATTCTGTCAACCTCAGGAATCTCCTTAAGGACTTCATCACGGTATCTCTCAGCAAGACAGCCCGTTACAATAAGCGCCTTGTACTGACCGGAAGTGCGATACTTAGCAAGATCAATGATAGTATTGATACTTTCTTCCTTAGCATCACCAATAAAGCAGCATGTGTTTACTACAGCTGCTTCAGCGATCTCTTCATCATCTGTGAATTCATGACCTCTGCTGGATAACATTCCGAGCATAACCTCGGAATCAACACGGTTTTTATCACATCCAAGTGATACAAATAAGATTTTCATAGATTATTATCTATTACTCCTCTGTAGTGATCTCTTCGTTTTCTTCTATAAGAGCTGCCTTCTCTTCATCAGAAAGAATGCGAAGCTTGTCTTCATTGAGCTCGTCAACAGCGATTGAAAGGAATTTTTCCCTATCCTTAACCTTTACCATAGGCTCATCACCTGCGATAAGCTGTCTTGCTCTCTTAGCAGTAGCCATAACGATTGAGTATCTTGAGCTGATGATAGGCTCATTACCTTCCTCAACGTCCTTATTAACTACCTTCATTAAATCTACGTATGACGGATGTATCATCTTTTTCCTCCATTAAAAAACATAAGTTTATTATAGCTTATTTAAGTTCTGAAAGCTGCTCTCTGATACTGCTAATGAATTCTTCATTACGATCAGGTGTGTAGTGAGCTGCCTGTATGATTTCATGCATTGTGGTAACGCATGTATCAAGATCATCATTGATTATAATATTATCATATTCGTCAATACCCTGTCCCTCTTCTTTTGCGCGAAGAAGTCGGCCGTGTATGACATCCTCTGTTTCTGTTCCTCTGCCGATAAGTCTCTTCTTAAGTTCATCAACTGATGGCGGAGTTACAAAAAGAAGAAGTGCTTTAGGGAATTTCTTCTTAATCTGAAGTGCTCCCTGAATCTCGATCTCAAGGATTACATCTTTTCCCTGATCCAGCTTCTCTTCAACGAAGGCCTTGGGCGTACCATAGTAGTTACCTACATAATTGGCATATTCAACAAGTCCGTCCTCAGCTATAAGCTTCTCAAATTCTTCTTTTGTTACAAAAAAGTATTCTTTTCCATGGGTCTCACCTGGTCTGGGATTCCTGGTCGTAGCTGAAATTGATAAAGCATAGTTATCATACTTGCTTAAAAGAGCCTTCATCAGTGTGCCCTTTCCGGCACCTGAAAATCCGGAAACAACGACAATAATACCTTTATTATTCATCTAAATACCACACTTCCTTTGCGGCTTCGTTTTAACCCGCAATAGAGCTGATAATAACACAAAACTACAGGTACTGACAAGCATTTATTCGATATTCTGAATCTGCTCGCGGACTTTCTCAACGTCTGTCTTAAGAGAAATTCCTCTGTCTGAAATCTCAAGATCTGTTGACTTAGACAAAATAGTGTTGGATTCTCTGTTCATCTCCTGAGCAAGGAAATCAAGCTTACGTCCGATTCCGTCCTTGTCATCGCCCTTATTAAGTTCATCCTTCATAGCCTTAATATGACTGCGAAGTCTTACAAGTTCTTCATCAACAGAAACCTTATCAGCATAAAGTGTAACTTCCATAATAAGTCTGTTCTCATCAATAGCCTTATCCTCAAGAAGCTCTTTAACCTTATCGCGAAGTCTGTTTCTGTACTCCTCAATAATGATAGGTGATCGCTCTGTGATAAATTCAACGCTGTCCATCATATTGGAAAGCTTCTCTTCAAGGTCCTGTCTGAGGAACTCACCCTCTCTTGATCTGGATGCAGCAAACTCTTCTCCGGCACCATCCACAGCTTTTTTAAGCTGCTCCCACATTTCATCTTCATTGGGCTCAACATCTTCCATGCTGAAAACATCAGGATACTTGGATAAAGAAGATACTCTGATATCGTTATCGATTCCGAAGTCCTCGGACATCTGCTTTAAGTATGTCAGATACTCTTCGGCAATAGCTTTATTGTACTTAACCTTTGAATCTGTCTCTGAAAAATCTTCATAAGAAATGAAAACGTCTACCTTACCGCGCTTAATGAATTTCTTAAGCTCGTTTCTGATCTTGGATTCCAAAGCATTGAACTTCTTTGGCATTTTGATGTTGATGTCAAGATAACGATTGTTAACTGACTTCATCTCAACGGTAAATTTGTGCTTCTCGTCTGCTACTTCACAGCGTCCGTAGCCTGTCATACTGCAAACCATAAACCCTCCTGGATTATTGAAGATTAAGAACGAAATATCACTCTTCGTTCTATCCAATATTTTCTATTTGGTAATTCTATTTTTACATACAATCCTGATAGAAATACCTCATTAATAATATGATGAAATGGCAGTATTCGTCAATGTTTTAGGAGTTTTTAATGCACCATTTAATGAATATTATTCCACTTCCTTAAGTGCTGATATATCAGTTCCTATAACCATGGAATAATTAGTGTAATAAACCACAAATCCAGGCTTTGCACCACCCGGTTTTTTCACATCCTTGCGCTTTAAATAATCAATCTCAACCTTGTCCTGCTCTCTGCCCTTGGAATAATAGGCTGCAAGAGCTGCCGCTTCTTCAAAAGCTCTGTCCGGAACTTCTTTACCCTCAGTAATAAGAACTACGTGGGAGCCGGGAATCTTCTTGGCATGGAACCACCAGTCACCGCCGTTTGCCACCTTGAAGGTAAGCTCATCATTCTGATAATTATTCTTTCCAACATAAATATGGAAGCCATCACTGCTTATATAGTGGAAGGGCTTACTCTTTGATTTCTGGGAGCGGCTCTGCTTTCCGTTTTTACCCTTGCCGCTTATTCTGTCAGCAGCACTTCCCTTTATGTAACCGCCTTCAATAAGCTCTCTTCTGATGTCGGTGAGATCCTCTTCCTGCCTTGCTATGTCAAGAGATGCTGCTATTGACTCAAGGTGAGATACGGTCTCAGCGACCTCCTTCATCTGAACCTCCAAAGCTTCTGCAGTACGCTTCATCTTTGTGTACTTGTCAAAATACTTTTTCGCATTCTGTGCGATTGTAAGCGTGGGATCTAAGGTGATCTTTACATCTTTTCCTGTATTGTAGTCATTTACAGTAATTGATGTAGCTTCCGGCTCAGCACTGTACCCATAAACAGTCAAAAGCTCGCCGTAGATTCTGTACTTATCCTTTTTCTCTGTATCCTTAAGCTGATTAGTCTGAAGATCAAGAGTCCTTATATTTCTCTCAAGAACAGTACTTACAACCTTTCTAAGATCAGCAGATTTTTGTCTGATTCTGGTAACTGCATTTTTCTCTGAATAAAAATGCGTAAGAAGCTCAGATATATCATCAAATTCTTTGTAGTCAGAATCTTCTCCGCTGTGATACATGGTAAGAGAAATCGCAGCATATTCCTTGGGCTTATCGTTTATATAAACAAGCTCAGGCGAAAACTTACCTTCTCTTACAAGACTCATAACTTCGTCAAAAGCCGACCAAAGCTTCTCGCATTCATCATTTTCAAGAGCAATGGCTGACTTATCACTGTCAACGTCAGCTCTGAAGCAAATCTCCTGAGAAATCACAGGGGAAAGGCCGGTAAAGCTTCCATAAAGCGCCTTGAAAACAGGCTGCCCTTTAGAAGAAATAAGGCTCATGAATTCATCCTTAGTACATTCAAGAGGATTCAATTTACTCTGGGTATCAGGGACAAAATATTCACGTCCCGGAAGAACCTCTCTTACCGAGCTTACACTTGATGGAATATGCTTTATGGCATCAATTATCTTATTGTCTTCATCAATAAAAATAATGTTACTGTATTTTCCCATGAGCTCAATAAGAAGTGTCTTATGCCTTAAATCTCCCATTTCATCGAGATGCTCAATCTCCATTCTGATAATTCTCTCAAGAGAAGGCTGATCAATAGAAATTATCTTGCCGTTTTGAATGTGCTTTCTGAGAAGCATGCAAAAATTAGGCGCAGTCATGGGACTCTGCTTATTCTCATCAGTCATATATACAAGAGGAAGGGATGCGTCTGAAGACATAAAAAGTCTCCTCTGGCCGCCGCCGTTTTCAACAGCCTTCCTGACTGTGATCAGAAGCTCATCCTTCTCTGTCTGTGCAATTTTATATAGTCTGCCGCCAATAAGTTCGCTTTTTAAATCTCTTACAATATTGGCAACAGTTAATCCATCAAATGCCATAGTAAACCTTTCTAAATGTAAAACACCAATAAGTTAAAACAAGGCTTTGGCCTCTTTACAATTACATAATGTGAACCTTCTTAAGAAGTCTCACCATACTTCCTCCCTTAGGGAATGATAAAAGCTCATCCTCTGTAACAGCCTTGGTTTTCACCATCATAAGGGCATATACAATAACTGCCACAAACATAGCCGCTGCAACAGAAATGAGATTAACAAAATAGTCACTTCCAAGGAAAAGCCCAAGCAAATAATCAAAAAGTCTGTATACAAGGAATGCGAAGATTCCCATAAAAGCTGCTGATAATCCCGGTAAAAGATAAAGCTTTTTATAATCCTGAAATACATCCAGGTATCTTCCGATCGCAACCTCATTTAATACGCACATCATCAGCGAATAGACTATTGTGACTATAGCAAGGGACTTGTTGCCAAGGTCTGTATTGTTAAGCAAAACAACAAGAACAACAGTCTGCACCGCCAGTGCAATGGCAGCGTTTATAACAGGAATATTTACTTTACCGATACCCTGTAAAATCGCATTACTTACAGTTGAAAGTGAATAGAAAATAACTGTAATTGCAAGAAGCTGCATCAAAACTCCGGCTTCATGAAGCGTTGATTTTTGAGGGAACAGAAGCATCAAAATAGGCTCTGAAAGTGCAAAGAGTCCTGCTGCTGAAGGAATTGCTATCATCATTACAATCCTATTTACCTTCGTAACAAGCGTAGCTGTACCCTCATAATTCTTCTGAGCATAGTATGTGGAAATGCTGGGCATAATTGTAGCAGCCGCAGCAGATGCAATTCTTATAGGGAAGTTCGTTATAACAACTGCTTTACTTGAATACACACCAAATCTGGTAATAACCTCATTGTGAGGCAGTCCCTTAACACCTGTCATAATCTTTGAAAACAGAGTCTGATTAAGGGATGTTGATAACTGATAAATAAAGGTGCTGAAAATAAAAGGTGTAACAAACATGATTATCATGATAAATATCTCTTTATAAGTCATATCCTCATGATGGTCATGTATAACTTTCCGCTGTATAAAATCCCTGTTTAGTCTGTATACCAGGAACATGAAAATAAGTGCAATTAAAACTCCTGAGCCTGTACCCAATGCACTTCCTATAGCACCATACATGGCTCTTGTGGAATCATCACTGCCCTTGGAAATAGCAAACTTCACCAAAAAGTATGCTCCGGCTACAGATACAACAGCATTCAAAATCTGCTCAACAAGCTGAGATACACTGGTGGGGATCATGGTCCTATGGGCCTGGAAAAAGCCTCTTAGAACACCCAACGGTCCAAATATAAATATAATAGGTGCGAAAACCCTGACAACAGGAATAGAGTGTCCATCAAGAAAAAGCGGAGCCCCGAAGAAAACAAAGAGACTTCCCAATCCTCCCATTATGCACACATAAATAAGCGCACAGTGAAAAATTCGCTGTGCGTTGCGATACTCGTGAACAGCAAGCTTCTGGGAAATGATCTTACTCATTGCAGAAGGAATGCTATAGGACGAAATAAGCAATACAATATTATAGATGTTGTAGGCACTACTGTAATAACCGTTACCTTCATCACCGATTATCCCGGTTAAAGGTCCGCGGTATAACAGTCCGATAACGCTACAAATTAAACCGGCTGATGCAAGGATTCCTCCCTGCATCAGCATACTTTTCTTTTTACTCATAATAATCAGGGTCTAAGCCAATCGTACATCTCCTGATATTTGGAAGCAGATACCTTCCAAGAGAAATTGGCTGCCATTGCTCTGTCAATCATCTTATTCCACTCACGCTTGTTGTCATAGAATACGCGCTCTGCTTCACGTACTGTATGCATCATCTCATGAGCATTGTAATTAAGGAAACCAAATCCTGTACCCTTACTCTCAAACTGATTGTAAGGCTCAACTGTATCTGTAAGACCTCCTGTCTGTCTGACAATCGGAATTGTTCCGTATCTCAAAGCCATCAGCTGTGAAAGTCCGCAGGGCTCAAACAGTGAAGGCATAAGGAACGCATCAGAAGCTGCATAAATCTTATGTGACAAAGGATTGGAATAATAAATATTTGCAGAAATCTTGTCACTGTACTTCCATGCAAAGTGCCTGAACATATTCTCGTACTGTTCTTCACCGGTTCCAAGAACCACTACCTGAATTGCATCCTGGCAAAGCTCATCAAGAACATACGCAATAAGGTCAAAGCCCTTCTGGTCTGTAAGACGGGAAATGATACCGATCATCATGATCTTATCATCCTCGGGAAGTCCAAGCTCTCTCTGAAGTGCTCTCTTATTCTTAGACTTTTCTTTACGGAAATTGATGGCATTATAAGGATGATCTAAGAATTTATCTGTCTCAGGATTAAACTCGCCATAATCGATACCGTTTACAATACCTCTAAGATCGTTGGTACGAGCTCTTAAAAGACCATCAAGTCCCTCTCCGTAGAACTCAGTCTTAATCTCTTCAGCATAGGTGCTGCTGACGGTTGTGATAGCATCAGCATACACAATACCGCCCTTTAAAAGATTGGCATCCTTGTAATAGCCAAGCTTGTCGGGTGTGAAATAATAATCAGGAAGTCCTGTAATATCCTGTACATCCTTAGCGTCCCATTTTCCCTGGAACTTAAGGTTGTGGATAGTCATTATGGACTTAATGCCACGGAAAAATTCATTACCCTGGAATCTCTCCTTGAGATAAACAGGAATAAGTCCTGTCTGCCAGTCATGACAGTGAATGATATCCGGTCTAAAGCCAATTACAGGAAGAATTGAAAGTGAAGCTTTGCTAAAGAACGCAAATTTCTCAATTTCCCAAAGTACATCTGAACCGTAGGGAGCCATTCCGCTAAAGAAGTACTCATTATCGATAAAATAATACTTAATGCCATCTACTTCGGCATAAAAGATTCCAACATACTCACTTTTCCAGTGGAAATCCATGTAAAAGTTGGAGACATATTCAAGCTTATCCTTCATCTCCTGTGACATGCATGAGTACTTGGGAAGTACAACTCGCACATCAAAATATCTGGGATCAAGCTCTTTGGGAAGTGAACCTACAACATCAGCGAGTCCTCCTGTTTTGATGAAAGGTACACCTTCAGATGCTACAAATAAAATGTTCTTCATGCGAAGCCTCCATTTTTAGTCGTTATTTTCCTGATATTTTGCTGACTGCATAGCAATCAATTCTTCATCACTGAAGTAGTCAATCCTCATTGCCTTCTTTACATCGCTGAGAGTCTGTGCGGCTCTTGCTTCTGCAACTTCAGATCCCTTTTTAAGAACATCGTATACATAAGGGATGTCCTTCTGGAACTCTTCTCTGCGCTTTCTGATGGGCTCAAGCTCAGCCTGGAGAACGTTATTAAGGAACTTCTTAACCTTAACATCTCCAAGACCGCCTCTCTGATAGTGTGCCTTCATCTCATCGAGATTAGTATAATCAGGAGCAAACTCTGCGAAATGCTCATCCTTAGCAAATGCAGTAAGGTATATAAATACAGGATTATTCTCAACTTCACCGGGATCCTCAACTCTTAAGTGATTGGGATCTGTGAACATGCTCATTACCTTTTTCTTGATAGATTCCGGAGATTCTGAAAGGTAGATGCAGTTACCGATAGACTTACTCATCTTAGCCTGTCCGTCTGTGCCGGGAAGTCTAAGGCATGCTTTGTTGTCAGGCAGAAGAATCTTGGGTTCAACAAGTGCCTCTCCATAAATGGAATTAAACTTATGAACAATCTCTCTGCACTGTTCGATCATAGGCTCCTGATCCTCACCTACAGGAACAGTTGTAGCCTTAAATGCAGTGATATCAGCAGCCTGGCTGATAGGATATGTGAAGAATCCTACAGGTATGCTTGCTTTAAAATCACGCATCTGAATCTCAGATTTAACTGTGGGATTTCTCTGAAGTCTTGCAACAGTAACAAGATTCATGTAATAGAATGTAAGCTCGGTGAGCTCCGGTATCTGTGACTGTACAAACAAAGTACTCTTAGCAGGATCAAGTCCAACTGCAAGATAATCAAGAGCAACTTCGATAATGTTCTGTCTTACCTTTTCAGGATTCTCAGCGTTATCTGTAAGTGCCTGTGCATCGGCTATCATGATGAAAATATCATCGAATTCGCCTGAGTTCTGCAGTTCTACCCTTCTTCTAAGTGATCCGACATAATGACCGATATGAAGCTTACCTGTCGGGCGGTCGCCGGTCAATATTACTTTAGACATAACTTTTTCCATCTCCTTAATGATTTACTAAAATATTATACCACGAAACCTCATGGTTTTTTAATAGAAAGTGCAAACTGTTCCCTACTAACTGCAGCAAGAACATTTGACATGTTTGGCGTCTGCCCCAAAGGGCCATATTCCTGATGAATCGGCACTACACCAAAGCCCATGGGCTTTCCGCCTATTCTGTTCTGCATATAATCACCGATTTTTGCACAAACGCTGTTCATAACGGCATCACGGATTCCCCATTCCGTAAGCTTTGACAGCATCTGATCAGTTGTGGCCAGCTCCTGTATTATTCTGGCCTGAGCTATGGTACCGCCTGCAAGGACTGTGTGCAAAGATAAAACTTCTCTTCTGCCATCCGCTGTCCAGGTGTGAGTATCCATAATACCTGCAGCAAGCCTTATCAGCTTCGAGCAGTTACCAACAAGAAGGAAATTCTCCATTCCTATGGCAGCAGCCATGTCTATAGCACTTCCGATATAATTGCGGCATCTAATGCAATGAGTCATTGAAATATGAACAGCATCCTGAACATACTTATGTCCTGCATTCCCGGGTACTGCAATAATGTTCCTGATTCCTCTGTCGTATTGCTCTTCTAAGGATCTGGCAATTTCCATTAATATCTCATTCTGAGAAGTAGGAACTATATCGCCTCCGCTACCAATTATGGTATTGGTTGCAGGATTGTTATTAAAGGATACCGTTGAAACCTTGATCATAAGAAGCGGCATAACATCTGCAAATCTGACCACATCAGCAACAGCCTGGAAAATAATGTTTCTTGCTTCCTTATCGATAGCCGCATAATTCATAAGGCCTATCTCGTTGTTCTCAGTAAGCCTTGTAATGCCCTCTATACCATCAAGGTATAGATTTATATATTGCGGCTTTATATATACTCTGTCAGGAATATCTGCAAGCTTTCTTACTCTCTCAACGCTTACATGAATCTCCGCAGTATTTATAAGCCCAGGAATACGCATACCATTTAATACAACAGCATATTCACGAAGAGCTGTATTTTCAGGGTGAGGAATAAATCTTATGGGAATATCAATTATCTTGCCATCATCCCGTTGAAATTCTATACTTTCATAAGTAATTCTAAGCAGTAAGGCAGCAGCCGCAGCTTTCGCAGCAGCCGCAGCAAGTGCGCCGCCGGTCAAACCGGGAATATTTGAAAAACCGTTATCGCTTTTTTGTACAAAATCTGCGTTTCCCAAAAGCATTCCTCCTTACTTTTTTAATATATAAAGTATACCACATTCACGATATCTCGTGCTTTCTTTAAATTACACTTTAATAAAGTTTACAAAATCTCGTTATTTGTTATTTTTAATTTCGAGTTATTTTATACTTAGTTTATGTTTTGTCCATATTCTGTACAAATTTGGCCCGTATTATAAATGTAACAGGAGTTAGAACTTCTGACTCCCCCAACAAAACTTTTTTCATACCGGGGTGTCTGGTTCCCCACCGGACAACCCCTCCTCCCAAAAATACGAACACTCAGGTGTTCTTTTTTATTGCATTATTGAATAAAAAAAGGAACATGCTAATCGGCATGTCCCTTAAAAATCAATTTAGTTATATCTCATCTGCTTTTCAACCATTCTGATAAACTCGTTATTATTTCTGGTCTTAGCAAACATATTGATGCACTGATCAACAGCTTCATCAGCCTTCATACCATTGAAGCCCTTTCTGAGGGTATTAACAGCAGCAAGCTCATCGGGCTTAAGAAGTAAATCTTCTCTTCTAGTACTGGATTTGGCAATATTGATTGCAGGGAATATTCTCTTTTCCTGCATCTTTCTGTCAAGTACCATTTCCATGTTACCTGTACCCTTGAACTCCTCGTAAATAACATCGTCCATCTTGGAGCCGGTCTCAATAAGAGCTGTTGCAAGGATTGTAAGACTTCCGCCTTCCTTCATGTTTCTTGCTGCACCAAAGAATCTCTTAGGCATGTGAAGAGCTGCGGGATCAAGACCACCTGAAAGTGTTCTTCCTGACGGAGGAACAACGATATTGTAAGCTCTTGTAAG
>JAEEGL015954556.1_pt1 | contig 29241 bp, 26 predicted proteins | sample 9134231 | NCBI WGS metagenome assembly JAEEGL01 (sample SAMN16246548, study PRJNA631951) | gut metagenome | biome: gut microbiome; feature: rumen; material: fiber-attached | host: Bos | place: Iran: Karaj | collected 2018-10 | reverse complement strand
TTTTCATGAGACTCATCAAATATTTTAACTTTCATAATATCACCATTATTATTAAACAATAAAAAAAATAAGAATAATGTCAAACATTATTCTTTATTTCTTTCTTCTAAAACTTTCTTTCTTATTTCATCTAATTTTATTTTATTAGTTTTATTTATAGCTGACTCCGTCTTAAGTCTATTCAAATAAAGACCTAAAACAAATATAAATGCAAGTATATAAAACCAGAATAATAATATAACTATATTAGCAAGGTTTCCATATACTAAATCATATTTAGCAATATTATTTATATAATATGAGAATATTATAGTTACGCATAACCAAGATATTGTTGTAAATAAAGCACCCTTAGTAACATCCTTACCCCTAATCTTATCATCAGGAGCAACTATATAAACAAGTTTAATAATAAAGAACATTACAACAAGAGAAACTGGTATTTGAAGCACCGTATACAAAGCATCAATACTTGCTCTATTATTTGCTACAAAATCAGTAAATAAACCAATTAAATTAATAATAGATTTACCAAATAAAGGTACTATTAACATAAATGCCATTAATACAATAAGTAATATTGCTAAGAATAATGATTTAATCATTCTCTTTAAAAATGGTGCATTTTCAAATCCAAATATTGTATTACTAGATACAATAATAGCATTACAACCATTTGTAATAACAATAATACTAATACATAATGTTAATAATTGGTTAATAGAAAGTTCACTTTCAAATACAGGTTGAATAATATCAAATACTGCATTTGGAACAACATCCTTTAAAAAATCATGTAACAAAGTCATAGGCAAATTAAAAGAAGTAATGAAATACAGAAGAATTGATAATATCGGTATTATTGCCAAAAAGAAAGAATATGCAAGGTTACCTGGCAAAATATTAAATTCATTAGCTGATATTATTTTAAAAAACTTCTGAATTCTTTCCTTCATCTTAATTTCCTTTACTCTTATTAATCATATTTAATGAATCATTAATCGCATCATCAATAGTCATTTCTTCACTAAGAATCATTCTATATCCAATAGATACACCATAATCCTTATTAGGAAGTGAAGAAGCAAGTTCTCTATTTAACTTATGGATATATGAACCAATTTTCTTTTCATCATATCCAACTAAATAAACAATAAATTCATCCCCATCAGTTCTCATAATTTCAGAGTTATCTCTTTGTGTCTTAATAAGTACACTAGCAACAGCCTTAATTTGAGCATCCCCTACTTCATGACCAAGTTTATCATTTAATACTTTTAATTTATTAATATCAATAACAACTATTGCTTGAGGATAAACCTTAGTAGATGACCAGAAATCAATATTATCATTAAGATAATTTCTATTCTTTAAATTAGTCATCGCATCAAAATAATATAATCTATCTTCTTTCTTAATTCTCTTATCATTTACAACTTTCTTAATAACTCCATAAATGATAAATCCAATTATTAATACAGCACCAACTATATATAATAGATTACTAATAATAAAGTTGATAATTCTATTATTCTTAAGTGTTTCAATAACACCTACTACACTTTCATTTTTAACTTCATTAGAACTTAAAGTACTTAAATAGAAATCAAATAAATTATTAAATGCAGTATTATCTTTATTAAGTAAGAATGAATTATTTAATCTAACACTATCAATATATCTAATACTATAATGTTTTAAAGAAGAATCTTTATAATAATCATATACTTCCTTTTCAATAATAATTATTGAATCTTCATTAGCATTCTTAATTAAACTTTTAACACTAGTAAAATCATTTATTTCAAATAAATTCTTACTAGCCATATTATATTTAAGATTCATATTATTTAACATAGATACATTACTATTAGATAAACTATATAATGAATTTACAACTATGTTATTTTTATCATGAGCAAGTACTACATACTCACTTGGTCCAAGGAATCTAGAATTATCATAATTCTCACTACTTAGAGAATAATAATTAAGTGCAAGATCTATCTTCTTAGACATTAATGCATTATTTAATTCCTTAATATCTTTGTATTCAATATATTTATATGTTACACCAGTCATTTTAGAAAACTTAGATAAATATGTATCAGTAAGACCAGTAAACTTAGAAGCTATAGTTCCTTCATATGGAAGATTATCAATATATCCAACAATAAAATCATCAGATGTAATTGATTCCTTTTGAAGTTCAGTATACTTCTTAGCATTATAATATATATCTAAGAAATATTCATTTATCTTAGTATTACTTCTTTCTTGCCATCTAGCATAGAATTTAGTCATAACACTAGATAACTCTTCACTAACATCTTCATTAAAATGAATACAATAATATGAATATAATCCATCTAAATGATATAAGATTTCATAACTATCACTTACTACTATTTCATCCATATATTTATACATTGGAATAATAGCATATTCAACTGATTTAGAATTAAGAGCACTAACTAAAGTATAATAATCATCATAACTATTCAATGTAATATTTTTATGTTCAGTTAAATAATAAGATATATTATCCTTATCACTCTTTAGTATACCCACTTTTTTATAATCTAAATCATCAACTTTACTTAAAGTATTACCTTTACCAATAACAATATAATGATCTTTATAAAATACAATATCATCCTTATTAACAGTATTAGTGTTTATAAGTTTAACATCAGCAGAGTTTTCTACTATTACATTTAAATTAAGATGAGTATCTTCCTTTAATGCATTAATATAATCATAATATACTCCACTACCATTATCACTAAATACTGGTAAAGATGGTTCAACATAAATATCTATTGCTGTATTTGAATTTTCATTAATCCATTTCTTTTCAGAATATGTATAATTATTAACTGTACTTGCTATATAATATAAAATTCCAAAGAATCCAACTACTAAAACAATAATTACAGCAAGAGCAATTAAAAAACTTTTCTTCTTCTTAATTTTCATACTCTCACCATACTACCCTTGCTTTGGAACTGTCCATGTAACTTTTGTACTTGTATTACTCTTAGATCCTAATATAGGGAAAACATTATCCCCTTCTCCAGAATAAGTAAGTAAATATTGAACTTCATAGAATGTAAGATTTTCTGTTCCAATTGGTCCTAATGCCTTAGCAGCTAAAGATTCTGCTGCATCAGCCTTTAAAGAAGTCTTAAATACTAAATTAATATAAATAATCTTACCTTCAACGTGAACAGTAACCTTATCAAATGATTTCTCATCCTTATAAATTGCTGCTATATCAGACTCTAGATTTTCACTTAAAGGATAATTTTCAATACCTTGAAGTCTAGTATCACCATACTTACTAGTAGAACTACCAGCATAGAAATATCTCCAAAATAAATACCCTATTAATAAAAAACATACAAGTAATATTCCAAGTAATATCCATAGCATTGTATTATCTTGTTTACGTCTTGATTTACTCATAAATTAAACACCTTCCTTGGCTCTAAATATTATACTATATTTTATTTATTATTTCCACTTTTATTAAATTAATTATACAACAATATTAAAATATTATAAAGACAAACTAATCTTTGTATATTATAACTTTTTATATTTTAGGCTTAGGTTCTTGACAAATAATAATTATTCAAGTAAAATATTATTTGCATTAAGTGATGCAGGTGTAGTTTAATGGTAGAACTTCAGCCTTCCAAGCTGCTAACGTGGGTCCGATTCCCATCACCTGCTCCATTAGAAAATAAAACTAGTCATTTGACTAGTTTTTTATATTTATAAACCTAACAATTGTTTTTTCTTAGCATCAAATTCTTCTTGAGAAATAATACCATCATCTAATAATTTTTTAAACTTAACAATTTCATCGGCTGCAGAAACAGAAGAATCATTATTTTCTCCTTTTTCTTTATATTCAGTAAATGCTTTATATAAAACACTAAAAACTCCTTTAGCATACTCATTAGCATCTTTATATGAAAACATTCCACTACAGAATAATACTTTATTTAAGTCACCTTGAATAGTAACATTAGGATTAAGTCTAAGTTTGTCACCACCTGCTGAGGTAACAAAGACTATTCTTGCAAATTGACTACTCAAATTTGCATCAACAACTTGAATATTATTATAGTCTTTATAAAACCAAGTGACTTCCTCTACTCCATTATTAGATCCAACCATTTTATTATCATAAATATCAATCTTTTCATAGAATTGAGTTGCTCCTAAATTAGTCTTTTTTCTTACACTTGCTGGAACATTAAAACTTAAAATTAAATTACTCATTATATACCTCCAATATTTACATATATATTATATTATTATTAAATAATTAAATCTATCTTTTCATACCTGGAGTTTCAACAATTGAATATGTGTCATAAAAAGATGTTTGTGATATACCTGATATTCTATCTAAATCAGTTACTTTTATAAAACCTCCAGCATTAACAACCATTTCACCATATTTAGTTTCAAATGTAATATCTTCATCAGCCACAATAAATTTTTCAATTTGGCTTTTTGAATATAAACCTTCTCCATCAGGTGATGGTTCATACATACTTCTAAACTTTGAATCAACTACAATATATTGATTAGCATGACCAAATACATTAAGTAGTGGTTTATTGTCTTTTCCAGTTTTAGTTAAAATCCACCCAGGTTCATTAGTTAATGGATCTAATGAAACAACACCTACTCTTTCAACATATTCTTCTCCATTAGGAGTCATTTCAAGTGTTACTACTTCTTGACCAACAGACCCTTGAACTGCTAATGTATTACCAACTTTCTTAGCTTCAATAATATCGGCAGTAAGTAATTTTGATTCAACATATGCTCTCATTTCTTCTTTATTAAGCTTTAACATCTAAACACCTCTTATAATTATAATATCACACTTTTAATAATAATAAAAAATCAATCATAAAGATTGATTTTTTTATTTACACATTATATTTATCAGAAGATAAAACAATGTTATTAACAGAATCATATTCACTTTGAGAAACTGGTAAACCTAATAATAATCTTTTATTTAAAGCACCAGTTTGACTTTCATCACTAAAGTCTAATTCGTTCCAACTATCTTCAAGTTTGATTGCTTTTAAATATACTTGAGTAGGACAACTTCCCTCTTTCCAAGCTTCTTCATATCCAAGAAGCATAGATTCAGCAAGTGATGTTAAATAAAAATCATATAATCTTGGAGTAATATCTTTTATAAGTTCAAGAGAACCTAATAATGTTCTATGAGAATATATTTCTGCAAGTCTTTCAGTAGGACATAATTCATAATATTCTCTATACGTTGCCTTATGAGATTTTAATACTAATTCAAAAAATTTATTAAATTCTTCATTGCTTCCTAACAATTCTTGCATTTTACTGCTTCTAAGAGTTGTATTTAAACAAAGACATGCTCTAATTATTTCTGCTTCAACTGATTTATCAGATTCATCATCACTTTTTTTAAACTGAAGTGCATGTTCTAATTCATGTAAAATGATTTGTGCTATTTTATAATTTCTATAAAAAAATACTTCAATATTGTTAAATAAACAATCATATCTATCATCTCTATTTAAAATGGTAGCAAAAGACTCAGTATCAACTACTACACTACTTTCACACACATCATAAGCAGCACATACAAGACCACCATCATCTTTTTTAAATGCATTTGTAAATGCAACCCTTTTAACATATGAATCAAGACTTCTATTTCTAACAACTAGCTCAATTAATTTATCTATAAATCTAGCATCAACAAACCTGCTATTTCTAGAATAATCGTATACTAATTTAAGAATATCTCTTTCCATAATTATCCCCCTTAATTCGTCTGTAGATTATACCACAAAATACTTAAAAAAGCAAGGAAGCAATAAAAAAGAATAACAATTAAGTTATTCTTTAACTAGTTCACTAGAATACCAATAGTAATTTCCATCACTAGATTTTTTAAATGTATGTTTATAAGTATTTAAACTATCTTTCTTATTTTTAAATATATAGTCATAATCTATTACTGGATATGAATATTCTTCACCATCCTCATCTTTTTCAGTTATATATTTAATTTCTTTATATTTATTGTTTTCAGGATCTAAATCTTCCTCATATGCATAAAATATAGCTTTTTCTTCATTAAGTTCATTTTCAAGAGCATTGAAACAGAAAAAAGCACCCATATCATTGAAGCAATATAACATTTTATCATAGAAATAAATATTATTATCATCAGTTTCTACTTTTAATAAATCAGTAAGTATTTCAGCTGAACTACCACTTTTAGAAATTAATCCAACATAATACACATTTTTACTAAAATCATACATATAGCCACCAGTTGAATGTCCATTTACAATACCAAAGGCATAATTAGTCTTTCCTTTAGTTAATGTAAATACTCTATTAGTATTAAATTTAGTTTTAATATAATTATCTAGATCAGCTTTTTTAATAGTAAATTTGTTAATATTCTTATTACATTCACTTCCAAATTTACCATTCATTTCAATATCATCTAAACATAGTGAATATTCTCCCATCATAGGAATATTTTTATCCTTAATATAATTTTCAAGAGCATATTCAATCATCTCTTCAGAAGTAATATCATCAATAGAAACATTCTTATTTAAATAAAATCCATATTCGCCACTATCAGTTTTTAAAGTTGAATATAACTTCTTTTGATCTTCTGTTATTGAAACTTTTTCTGGTTCTTTTACCTCAGGCTCTTTTACTTCAGGAGTATTATTATCTACAGGAGTTGGCTTCTTATTTAATAATACAAATACAGTTATACCAACAAGAAATACAACTATTACTCCAAGTATTACATATAATAATGTCTTATTATTCTTTTCTTCCATTTATTTACCTTCTTTCTATAATTATTCTATCTTATTTATTTGTTAATGTAAAATAATATATTTCACCTGCATCCAAAGTTGGTGTTGTTAATTTTAATTCTTTATCTAAATATAATTCAAATTCTGTTTTCGTAGAATTTAAATCTACTCCATTTGTACTACCTAATAATGGTTGACTAGTTTTAATAACTATTCTATCTTTTTTAACATCTAAAATAGTTACTTTAAATGAATAATCATTAATAGTATATTCCTTTCCTTTTACTACATCATATTCAGTAGTTTTTTCTTCTGGAGTGTAATTTTTTACCCATCCACTCCAGCTAGATTCTCTAACTATTAATTTATAATTATAATCATTTGTTTCTTCTGTACCTTTACCTCTTGTTAAAAACAAAACTAATACCCCTATTACAACTAAAACAACAATACCTATTATAATAACATTCTTTTTCATACACTAACTCCTTTCACTATAACTTCTTTATATCGGTATACATTCTTGGATGATATCCTTTTTTATTGTAAAATTCAATAGCATTCTTATTGTATGCAAATACATCTACTAAAGAATACTCACATCCTTTAGATTTAAAATATTCTTCTATTTTATTCATTAAAGAAGCACCTACTCCTTTACTTCTTATTTTAGAAGTAACTATTAATTCAGTAATAATACCTCTTCTAGGACATTTATAATCTAAATAATCATATTTATCAAATGGTGGTATAGTTCCCATTATTAAACCAACTACTTTATTATCCATTAGAGCTAAATAACATATTCCATCATTATTTTTAACATCCTCTAAGTCAACTAAAGCCATCTTTTCATGATACTTAGGATGCACTTGATCTAAATGATCTTCATCTATAGATACAATATATTCTTCAAGTTCAGTTAATAAATCTCTTACATCTTCTAAATACTTATCATCATATTCAATTATATCCAATATAATCACTACCTTTATTTAATTATAACACAATAATAAAAAAACTAGTCATTTGACTAGTTTTATTGTACTAATTTTCTTTCAAAATTTTCTTCATCAGTATATTCTTTTTCATGTTTATATACAGTTTCTACAAACCAACGAGCAATTGTTCCTACTCCACTATCAATAGTAAAATACTTATTGCCATAACGACCAGAAATTCTATTATTATTTATTTCACTTAATGAAGTTAAAGTATTTTTTAGTTCTTCATATGATATTTTATTTTCTCTAAGCATCATAGTAAATGCATCATTCATTTCCTTAACATCATATTGAGCAGAATAGAAAGCATTTGGATCAAATCTATTAACAGATTTTTCAAGAAGATCAATCTCTTTCTTTCTCATGATACTTCTAAGTACATGAGCAAATGCAAATCTATTACTTTCTATTGTTTCTAATATAGTTTTTAATGAATCATTAAGACTTACTTGTTTTTCATAAGCATGTTGTTTATCTTCAAGATTATCTGTCATTTCTCTTATATTATTCTTAATAGTTCTTCTTCCAAATAATGTATGACTTAATTTACTCTTTTCTTCTTCTAATCTATCAGAATAATCATTAAGTCTTTCAGCAAGAAAAGCATTTTCAGAAGTAAGATTATCAATACGAATTGTAAGATCTTTAATAAAATCATCTACATTATCACTTCTAACATATAATTCTACTCTATCATTAATAGCTATCATGTTTTCTTGATATAAAAGATGATAAGAAATATTAACTCCCTTTTCATTTAATAAAGCTAAAAACTCACTTACAAATCTATCTTCTAATTTATCTTGAACCTTTAATTCAGTTAGTTCTGCTACTTTTTCTTTATGATTCTTTAATCTAATTATTTTAAATTCATCTCTTAATTTCTTAAAGAATGCATACATAGCAGTATTCTCATCTCTTAATTCTTCCCTAACACATTCATATAAAGTTATTCTTTTAGGTTCATCAACACGATGAGAATAAGTATTAGTACTTTCTCTACTTTGTTTATTCATTTGATCAATATTTTTCTTAAACATTTGAGCTAACATTAAAGATAATGGAATATTCATTATTTTTACCTCCTTTTTTATGTCTAATAAAACGAGACTTCCAAATATTGAAAGTCTCGTCCATTAAACATATAAATATCTAACCAAGAACTACCCCTTCAACGCAGTAGATTATACCACATTTTAGGGAAAAAGTCAATTTAAGGCTCTGGTTCAACTGGATCTACAGGAGGCACATACACTTGTTTAATACCAATTATATTAGAATATCCACTAAAATATCTCTTACCATCAACATCAATATAAGTTCTAACTTTATAGTAATATTGTCTAGTTACATAATTAGTATCAACATAATTTAATTCCTCTGTTATTCCAATTCTAGTCCATTTCTTTTTATCAGTACTTCTATAAACATAATATCCAGTTCTATCTCTAGCTTCAGTTATATTTATACTATTATCTTCAGTATTAACACTTATTTTAGGTGCTAGAACACCAATCTTACCAGTCTTAATATCAGAAAATGCACCATAGTAATTTTTACCACTTACTGTTTTAAATGATCTTACTTTATAATAGTAATTCTTATTAAGCTCAATAGTAGTTAAAAATTCTAAATTCTCTGTACTACCAATATAAGTCCATTTTTTCTTATTAGTACTTCTATAGATTTGATACTTAGTAGTACCAGCTACTTTATTATAAGTAATGTTAATCTTATTAACATCAGCTTTTACTATTTTAACTGTTGGTTTACCAATATTAATAGTAATATATTTAATTCCAGAGAATGAACTATAATATTTCTTACCATTAATTAAAGTATAAGCTCTTACTCTATAGAAATATTTCTTCTTAAGTGGAACAGGTTTTTCAAATGTAGTAGAATCAGTTTCACCTAATTTAGACCATTTTCTCTTATTAGTACTCCAATAGATTTCATATCCATTAGCACCCTCAATTGGTTTATATGTAATTAATGCATTTTTATCAGCACTAGCTTTTAAAGTAATTGAAGGTGTATTTAGAGTAACCTTAGCATGTTTTTCACCAGTATAACTACTACATCTACCTTCACTATTACATGCTCTTATTTTGTAATAATATGTTTTAGTAGTAATTAAATTAGTATCTAAATAAACACTAGGTTCATTTAATTCAGCTATCTTAGTATAAGTGCCTTTAGCACTAGTACTTCTATATATATCATATCTAACAGCACCACCAGTAGCTCTTACATCAACCTTAATTGTATTATAGTTCTTTTTACCAACATAGAATGTAGGTGCTGCAGGAGCAGTTCTATAAGTTAACATAGTTGAACCAGCACCAACATAACTAACTGAGTTTTTCTTTCTAATAACTCTTTCTGCATCAATAATTACATAATATGTTTTATTAGGTTTTAATTTACTATAACTTGCAGCCATTGTATTTTTATAAGTTAAATGTTTAGTATTTCTATCAGTACTCCATGAATTTTTATTTGTAGTTAGATATACTGTATATTCATTAGCACCAGCTACTTTATCCCATGTAACCTTAAATGAATAAGACCCAGAAGATGCGAACTTAGCAACAGGATCAGTTACATGTGTATCAGTGCTATGATCATAATAATATCCTCTTCTAGTTCTAGAAACATTTCCATTTCTATCATGACCAACAAGTTCATAATAATAATATGTATTCTCTTTTAAGTTTTTATCTATATAGTATTTATCACTTGCATTAAATGATCCTGAATATGTAAAGTTACCCTCAAATAGTCCTGTATCAGGATTATAATTTAAATTAGTTGCTCTATATACTTCAATAGTATCAAACAATTCACTATTAGATACTTCAAGTTTAATTGAATTATATGAGTTAGTTGAAGCAACAAATAATGGTTCTTGAAGCACATGTTCATAATATCCCTCATATCTTTGATTAATTGTTTGTTCTTCTTTATTTATTAATAATGTATGCATACTATATTTTTGACCATATTCTAACCCATTAATAGTACAAGCAAGTTCATCTAGATTATCACATGTGCTTTCAACAACTTCATTTGTAGTATTATCATTTTCATCTATCTTAATTGCTTTAATTACAATCATATACTTACTAGCATCACGTTCAACATTATCACCAAATACCATTTCATATTTTAATGATGTTTCATTTAAATAATATAACTTATTATAATAATATGTTTGATTATCATAATCAAATAATTTATATTGTCCATTTACTTTATAAATATTTGCAGAATCACTTACATAGCCACCACTATTTTTACCATATGCATAGAAGTAATTTTGTCCTTCTTTTTTAATATCAAATTTAACATAATATGAATCTAAATTTAATTCATTAAAGTTGCTTTCATATTTTGTTTCAACATATTCATCATTAATGTATTCACCGTTAATCATTTTATTATGAAGAGCATTTTTAGGAGTTATTTCAAACTCAACAACATATTTATCTCCCTCAATATATCTATTAATTATATTTGTATTTTCAATTAAAATTGGATAGTCTTTAATATATATAGTATATTCACTTCCAGTTCCATCAGCATAAAAATCCGTTACTTGGTTATAAAAACTACCATTATAATATCTTGGATCAGTATCTTCATAAAATATCGGATAATATTCAAAATATAATCCATCAAAACGATAACCATCTGCTAATGTAAACTCCTCTGGAACTGTAATTTCTTCTCCAATATTATAATTCTTTGTAGTTAATAATACAGGAGAACTTCCATCTCTTGGAACAGTATAATATTTTACTGTATTAAATCCAGGAATTACAGATACATTTATTTCTTTATAAAAATCTGTATCTTCTAATGTAACAGTTACTTTAGTATTACCTGGTGCAACTGCAACAATTAAACCAGTAGGAAGAACAATAGCTACACTATCATCTTCTACACTATACGTAACTGTTTGATTAGTTGCATTTTCAGGATTGATTGTATATTCAATTTGATAATTTGTTATTTCTCCACCACTAGTAATTGAAACATCATTTGTATTAACATCAAAACTAGTTACAGGAACGAAATTATCAACATTAATTGTTATTGTATCACTAAATCCTCTTGCAGTTTCAACTGTCAATGTTGTAATACCAGGCTTTAATCCTTTAACCTTTCCATCTGCATCAACAGAAACTATATTTTCATCTTGAACACTCCATGTTAAGTTTTCAATTGAACATCCTTGAGGTATGAAATTATATTTAACTTGATAATTTTCATCACTAGATGAAATATTTAAAATATCTTCCTCATCAAATTCTATTCCAGTGCAAGGAACATAATTTGTAACAGTTACATCAATAGTTTTTTGAACCTTACCATCTTTTGACTTAACTGTAATAGTAGTTTGTCCATCTTTTAATGCAATTACAAGTCCAGTATCACTTACACTAACAATACTATTATCTTCTACTATATATTCTAATCCAGTATTAGTAGCATTGCTTGGTATTACTGATGCTTCTATTTTAAATGATGAATGATCATTATCTAAATTAATGCTTTCAGTATTAAGTGTAATATCTTTAACATATCTTAAAACTGTAACAGGTATTTCAATAGTTTTATTTCCATATAATGATTTAACTATAATTTTTGTTTGTCCAACATTCTTAGCAACTATTAAACCAGTTTCACTATCAACGCTTACAATAGATTCATCAAGTGATTTATAGAATACTTTCCTATATTCATCACCAACATCATTTGGAGTATAAGTCACATCTAATTGTCTTATATCCATCGGCTCTAATACAAGACTTTGTTCTGAAACAGTTATAGATTCAAGTGGAGTATATACATATACATATTGACTAGCAAGTGTAGTACCTGAAATAGTATTCATTGATACCAAAGTTCTACCATCATTTTTGCCTTTTACATATATATAATGATTATAAAAACCATTTATAGCTGTATAACCACTTTGATTTGTTCTTTCTAATATATTAGGATTTTCAATTACCCATTCTACAGATGAATATGATGTAGATGTTGAATTTGATAAAGATGTTGTTTCACCTTTTTTAACATTTACTTGTCCTACTATAAATTCGATACTTGCTACAGTTCCACTTCCATCATTAGCTGTAGCAGTTACTATAGCACTACCCATTCTTCCAGAGGCAGCTGATAAAGCACCAGTTTGAGAATTAATTGAAACAATTGAACTATCAGAAGAACTCCATGTTACTGACTTATCACTAGCATCACTAGGAAATACTTCTGCAGTTAAATATAATTGTTGAGAATTATTTAAATATCTACTTTCAACAGGAATATATATATTTTCTACGACTGCTGAGTCAACAATCTCAACTTCTTTAGACGCAGATACATTACTTCCATCTTTAGCTGTAGCAATTACTGTAACTGTTCCAGTTAATGTAGCAGTTAAATATCCATCTTCCGTAATAGTTGCAGCACCAGTTCCATTATAAACACTCCATGTGATACCTTGATCATCTGCATCAGTTGGTAAAATATTTGCATTATATTTATATGTTTTACCAATAGTTACTTTTGATTTACCTTCAACTGTTATATTTGTAACATAATTTTGAACAATATCTATTACTTTAGTGCTATATACTTCGCTTCCATCTTTAGCAATTGCTTTAATCATTGCTTGGCCATATGAAGTTGCTCTTACAACACCATTTTGATCTATTGTAGCATCCCCCTCTATATTTACAATTGACCAAGTAACACTTTTATTAGCTGCATTTATGGGTTCAATAAATGCACTATAATTAATTGATTTATTTATATATATTTCTTCAGGTCCATTAATAGTTATTTTTTTAACTTCTAATGGTTCGTTTTTATTATCAACTACACTTAATGGTATATCTAATTCCTTATTATTAAATGCAGATATTATTTTCAATGTTGTATAACCATTCTTGTATGCAAATATTCTACCATTTGCATCAATACTAGCTATGGTTTCATCTTCAATTACATAATATAATTTATTTAAATATGATGGATATAATTCACTTTCATTAGGTGTAATTGAAACATTTAATAACTCTGTATCACCAGGTTCCATAATAAACTCACTTTGAGTTGAAGTTATTTTAGAAATTGGAGTTGTTTGAATTATTCCAGCTGTGTTTACCTGACTAGTTGTCTTCATTCCTATTTCAGCTTTAACTCCAGAACCATCATTTGCAGTAGCAACAATAGTTACATCCTTATAAGGATAATTTGCTCTAAATGAATCTATTCCATGAGTATTTCCATAATAGAAAAGAAGATCGTCATATGTTGGATTTGGATAATAAGAATAAGTATAACCAGTATCACTTTTTGATTTAGGATATATATCAACATATAATTTAGAATATTGAGTAAATTGTACATATTGTTTTTCAGATCTCAATATTATTTTTTCAACTTTATCCTTATTTATTGTTAATGGCACTCTTTGAACAATTCCACTATCATCAGTTGAACTTGCTACTAGTGTTACAGTTCCTTCTTTAACAGCAGTAACATATCCATTTTGATCAACGCTAGCTTCTCCTGTTCCATTTTCTATACTATAAACAATATTTTGATTATCAGCATCTAAAGGATAAATATGTGGTATATATGAATATTTTTTGCCTTCACTTAATACAGTGTCCCCAAGTAGAATAATATTTGTTACAAGTAATGGTGTAATAGTTACTTCTTTTTCCATAACTATATTACTTCCATCAGTTGTAGTTGCTTTTACTTTAACTACACCGGATTTTTGAGTAACTAATAAACCATCAATTGAAATAATAGCTTCTCCAGTTAAATTTTCAACTGACCACTCTACTTCTTTGTTATAAGCATCCTCTGGTGTTACATTTATTGAAAATTGAATATTTTTAGTTCTTTGAACTGTATTATTACCAACTATTTCAAATGATGTTACAAGTACTGGAAGTATTTCTATTTGTTTAGAGCCAATTATTCCACTTCCATCATTTGCAATAGCTCTTACTGTAACAGTTCCAATCTTAACTGGTGTTAGAAGACCACTTTCACTAATAGTAGCTTCTCCAGTTTCGTTCTTAACTGCCCATGTTACAGTTTTATCACTAGCATTTTCTGGACCAACTAGAACACTCATTTGAAGTGTCTCATTAGTATAGATACTATCTTTTTCTGAATTAATAGTAATTTCTTCTACTAAAACACTAGTATCATTATTATGTTTAACATAATCCCTACTAAATGATTCAATATTAATATTAGTATTTAATGATAATAAAAATACTAATAAAAATACAATAAAAGCCTTAAAAATATTTTTCATAAAAGTACCACCTTTTCACTGCCACAATTATATCATAAATTGTATTATTTTACTATATAAAAACAAGTTAAAAATTAGTTTCTTTTTTATAATTACATCATACATTATACAATTGACAAATTACTAAAAAATGATAATATGAAAGTGAAAGGTAGGATTTATGATAAAGACTCTAATAAGTGAAAAAACACTTAAAAAAAGAATTAAAGAACTCTCAAATCAAATAGAAAATGACTACAAAGATAAAGATATTACATTTATATGTATATTAAAAGGATCAATATACTTCTTCACTGATTTAACAAAAAGAATAAACAAAAATATAACAGTAGAATTCATGAGAGTATCTAGTTATGGAAGTGGAACAGAAAGTTCAGGAGAAATACAATTAAAACTAGATTTAACTAACTCAATAGAAGGAAAACATGTAATAATAGTTGAAGATATAATTGATTCAGGAAGAACACTATCCTATTTAATAAAATACTTAAAAATTAAAAAACCCGCTTCAGTAAAACTATGTACTTTATTAAATAAACCAGATAGAAGAGTTGTAAAAGACGTTAATGTTGATTATGTAGGTTTTGAAATACCAGATTACTTCGTAGTAGGATATGGTTTAGATTTAGATGAACAATATCGTAACCTTCCATGTATAAAATGTTTTATAAAAGATAAAAAACAACAAGAAGAGATAAAAAACTATATTAATACATTGACAAAAAAATAATATAATTGATAGAATATTTATTCAAAGGAGAAGATAATATGTTAGATGGTTTTAATCATACTGTTACAAATGATAAAAATAGAGGTTTAAAAAGCTTTGAATTTCACCCATTTGTATATTCAGATGACTTTAATTTAATACTAGATGAAAATGCTCCATATTACTGGACTCAATTAATGTTTGATGAATCATTAAGAAGAGCAAAATTTAAAGTTAACTTTGAAAACTTAGGTTTAATATCAGATGAAGACTTTAATGTTTTTATTGATCCAAGATATGGTGCTTTCTTCGCTAACACAGATAAAAAAACAATAGAAGAAGTAATAGAAGAAGCAGCAGATATCGAAGCAAAACTAATTCATCATGGTATACCAGGATATCATTCAATACTAAACTTCATGGATCAAGGATATGAATTTCAACTAGGACCAGTAGTTAAAGTATATGAATATCTATATCCAGAAGAAATGAGAGGTATATACTGTACAAATTATAACCAAATAATAAAGAAACTTGAATTATAAAAAAAACTAGTCATTATTGACTAGCTTTTTTATTTCTCTTATTAATAATATCTAATACCAAAAATCCAATAGATAACAATGATAAGAACATAATATAATAATATGCAAATGCTGGTACAAATCTATCATATGATACATCATTAAAATGATATAAAGGACCATTTATTAATAAAGCAATATATATTAATGAATAAACCACATTTGGAATATATATAATAATTTTTCTTTTTAATTTATTAAATAATAATATTGCTATTACGCTAAGTGCAAAGAATATAATTATTATAGGAATTAAAAATCTTACTGAATAAACATAAGACCATGTATCAAATAATGCATTTGGATATTTATAAGTATATGTTGAAGCAAGAGATGGATAATGATATCTATTATATACTACATCAAAGAAATTAATTACAAATGAACAAATTAAACATACAATTGCCATTATTTGAAGAGAAGTCAAAGATACAAAATTTTTAATAACAGTTAATTGTTTCTTATCTTTAAAAGAAGCTAAAATATCAAACTTCTCATTATCTTTTTTCTTTTCTTTTTTTAATGTATAACCACAATGTATACATACCTTACATTCATCAGATATATCCTTATTACATTCAGGACATTTAATTAAAGCCATTTTCTCTTACCTCCTTAATCCATAAATGATAACTTACAACTAGCAATAGAATAATCCTTTTCTACAGATGCATAAAACTTAGATGATTCACCAGGCTCTAACCATTCACTACCAACTGCATAAGTCCAATCAGTATCAACAACACGTCCACTATAATCTAAAAAAGATGCTTTAACTTTAATATAACGATACTTATTTTGACTAGAATATCTAACACTAACTGTTCCATTACACTTATAATAATATGTTCCCTTTTCCAAAGAACCACTACTTAGATTAACATCCCTATTTCTTTCATAAGTATAACTACTATTGCTATTATAAGATGATCCACCAGAACCTCTAGGACTACTATAATAATAAGAGGATGGTTTACACAAAATCACAATAACACTAGCAATTACTATAATACCAATTGCTATAAAAAGACCTATATATTTTTTCATAAACAAACTCCTTCTAAACATATTATAACATAACAAAATAAATTGTGGTATAATATAAAACCATGAGTAAAGAAGAAAAAGAAAAACTATTATTAAAAGCTAAGTATACTGCTGTAGAAACACTAAAGCATTTCTTTAATATGTTAAACTTAGATCCAAACTTGTTTAATCATATATACAATATTCATATTGGAACAAATTACAATCTAAAAGGAGTAGCTGAATACGATATTGATAACTTTCAAATACTAATTGATAATGAATATTTAGATTTATTATTAAAAGATATAGATAAAGATGGAATAGATGAAATAACTACTCAACTTGCACACACTATAATACATGAAATGATACATGCTAATAGAACAATACTAATAGATGGTAATATAGACTTACCATGTTACTTTATAAAAAATGAAAATGCATATTATCTAGAAGAATCATTCACAGAAGCCCTAGCATCAATAATAATGCAATCAAGACATCATAGTTTTAATGATTCATGTGATGCAGTAATACAAGATAAAAAATCAAGAATAGATGTTATCATAATGGCAAAACTAATAAAACAAGGAAATACAAATCTAATAAGATGGTTTCTAACTTCTTCTTATCAAGATTATTATAATGATTACTTTAATGATTTATTTAAAGAAGACTATAAAGAATTTTTAGAACTATCAAATAAACTATTTAATCATACAAATAATAGAACACCAATAACAAAAGAAGAAATAAATAAATCAAAAGAATTAATAAGAAAAATAAAAGTCACTCAATAGTGACTTTTTATTATTCATAACATTTTTCTAAATCAGTAATTTCAGAATCATCTTCTACTTTAGTAACTAAATCCTCAGTAATATCATCTTCACTTAAAGGATTTTCTACCATAAACTTATATTTCCCATTAGTAACATAAAATTTTTGCATCTTACCCTTTTCACTAATAAGAATACAATACTTAATATTATCACCAGCTTGTAAATCTAACTTCATCATAGTTTCAGTTTCACTTTCAAGTCCACTAGAAAATACAATTTGATGATTCTTCATCTTACTAGAATAACGAGTTGCAAACTGTTTAATCATAGTATCATATACTACCTTAACCTCAGTTACAAAAACATCCTTTCTAGCTCTATTATATAATTTCATTATATTAGGCATCACTATTATAACAAGTACAGCAATAATTGCTATAACAGCAAGTAACTCAACTAATGTAAAACCTCTTTTCTTCATATTATCACCTAGTCTAATTATACAACATAGTGTTATATATAACAAATAAAAAGAGTCACAAGACTCTTTTAATTATTCTTTAATGTAAAGTATCCTGGATTAGATGTACCACCATCAATATGAGCATATGTTTTATCAGTGTGATTACTATCATATGTAGTACCAGCACCACCAACCAATTTAGTACTATCTAAAAACATATTATTAGATCCTAATACATTTGATAAATCAAATGAATTGTTAGCATAAATTGTTTCAAGATTTTGCATATAATTAAACATATAAGACATATTTATTACATTTGATGTATCAAAATAACTTACATCAAGTGATTCAAGATTCGTACAACCATCAAACATGTTACTCATATCTACTACTTGTGATGTATTAAAATTACTTACATCTAATGCAGTAAGTTTAGAACAATTATTAAACATATAAGACATAACAATTACATTTGATGTATCAAAATGACTTACATCAAGTGTTTCTAATCTATCACAATTTGAAAACATATGTGACATACTTCTTACTTTTGAGGTGTTAAAATGACTTACATCTATATTAATTCTATTGCATGAGGCTCCTCTACCACCGCAACTAAACATATATGACATATCTTCAACATTTGATGTGTCAAAACTTGATAAAATAACAGTTTTTAGAGAACTTCTATTTGCACCTCCAATTTGATGACCAACAAAATTTCCGTCTGTAGAAAACATTCCCTGCATACTTCTTACATTTGATGTATCAAAATTACTTAAATCTAAATAAGTTAAAGATGGCATACATCCAAACATCCATGACATATCAATTACTTTTGATGTATCAAAATTACTTACATCAAGTGAAGAAATATATTTATTGTTATTAAACATACTAGACATATTAATTACATTTGATGTATCAAAATGACTTACATCAATTGAGGATAATCTTGTTCCAGAAAACATTCCAGACATATTTGTTACGTTTGATGTATTCCAATTTGATAAATTTAAACTAGTAAAATTTGATTCTGAAAACATTCCAAACATATTTGTTACTTTTGATACATCAAGATTGTTTACATTAACAGTATTCATTCTTAAAAGACCTGAAAACAAGTATGACATATTTCTTACATTTGATGTATTAAAATTACTTAAATCTAATGACAGTAAATTTGAACAATTTCGAAACATTCCAGACATATTTATAACATTAGAAGTGTTTAAAGTACTAATATTTATAGTTTCTAATTTACTACAATCTCTAAACATTTCCTCCATATTAGTTACATTTGACGTATTAAGATGGGATAGATTCAAAGTTTTAATATTTTTAATGCCATAGAACATTCCAGCCATATTTGTTACTTTTGATGTATCAAAATTACTTAGATCTAATGATGTAAGATTAGTATTTTTAAACATATTCTTCATGTTAGTTACATTTGATGTATTTAAAGAATGAAGGTCCAAATTACTTACCTTTTTTAAATTTTGAAACATTCCCTCCATATTGGTTACTTTTGATGTGTCAAAATAAGTTATGTCTAAACTTGTTAATCCACTTGCATTATCAAACATATAACTCATATTTGTAACATTTGATGTATCAAAATATTGCAAATCAAGATTAGTTAATAATTTGCATTCTTTAAACATATTTGACATGTCAGTAACCATAGATGTATTAAAATATTGCATTCCTTCAATTGCTTTTAAGTTATTAAGATACAAAAATAGATAAGAGCCACTTGAAGCATATATATCGCCATTAGCTCCGATTGTAAGCTCATATTTGCCATTATTATCAGAGTCTTCTGCCCAGGCAAGTACGTCTCCATTTCCACCTTTACTTACATCCCAACAATTATCATCGCTTGCACTATGTGTTCCAAGTGAATCTGTAAATGTTATTTTTTCTATATTTTGTTTTTTTATTGTTGTTCTTAAATAGTTGGTGTTTTCCCTACCATTAGTTCCTACCATCAAATATGAATCAGGGCTTTCAGGTGGTGGTTTAATTATGGATGCAGTAGTACAAGTTAATTTAATAAATCTTCTATCTGTTACTTTAGATACTTCGATTACTTCTTCAATTTCATCTAATCTCAAACCTTCTCCATCATATATATATTGATATGATCCATCTGTGGCATAGAACTGTATTATTTTACCTTGTCCATTATATTTTACATAATATTCTAAGTTTGATCTTCCACTTAGTGGTAATTTGTTTTCACAATCAGAAGATGATACTTTTGAATAAACTATTTCAAAACCACCAAGTGTTTTATCTAATACATATTGATTATTAGCTACTCTATATATTTCTCTAATTTCAGAAGTAAATGCTCTTATTTTTGAATCTTTATATAATTTTAATGCATTAGGAAGCACTAATATTGTAAGTACTGATAGTATTACTATTACTGCTAATACTTCTACTAATGTAAATCCTCTTTTCTTCATCTATATCACCTACTATAATAAGTATATCACATTTTTGTTATAATTGTTGCATAATATAAAAGAATCTTAAAAGATTCTTTTTATTTCTTAACAAGTACAGGAGTACCTACTTCTACATTATCATATATAGTTTTAATATATATAACCGGAATATTTACACATCCATGAGAACCATCTTTTTTATAAAGATCAGAACCAAACATCTTTCTCCATGAAGCATCATGCATTCCTTCTCCTCTATTAAATGGCATCCAATAATCAACTGTTACATTAAATTCTGGCCAATGTACATGTTCACTTTTTTCTCTTATTCTAAAGAAACCACAATATGTAGGAGTAGAGTCTTTACCAGTTACAACAAATGTTTCTAATACTAATTCATTATCTACATAAAGTCTTAATGTTTGAGTAGATATATCAATAATAACATATGTATTATCTAAAGAAGATACATTGCTTTTAGATATAAAACCAAAATTACCTTTACAATTAACTAAATATGCATTATCTATTTCACCATATACTTCACATATTTCATTTTTAGGTATATCAAACAAAACTTCACTTGGATCATACATATTAATTAATGGTGCACTTTCAGTAACATAAATCATACTACTCATAGTATCACTTGATTTATATCCCACTACTCTATTAGCATACTTTTTAGTAACATAACCCACTTTATCCAAATACTTAACTTGATACCAATCATCATATTCTCCTAGTAACTCTAATGTATATCCTTTATCTACTTGAGTAATTCTTTCTGAATCAGTACTCATATCTTTTCTAATATTAACTCTACCATTAGTACATATACATTCAACACTTGATATTGAATCTAAAATATTTTTTTCTTCTTTTTCTTCTTCTTTTTCTTCTGGAATATAATTAGTTTCAATAAAATCTACTTCTTCATCTATATCAAATGTATCACTCTTAAATGTATCTGGTACATATTCTTCTTTTATTGTTTCAACCTTTTTATTACAAGCTAAAGTAGTACTCATTAAAGCACTCATAGCAATTGGTGTAACATAAGTTATAAACTTTTTCATATACAACCCCTTTTTTGACAAGTGTAATATTATAGTCAATTTTATAAAAAAGTCAAATTTTATATAAAAATCCTAACCAATTAATTGGTTAGGATTAACATTAACTAACATATCATATTCAGTTTCACTTATATAATTTAATGCTTCCTTATGAGCTTTATTCCAAACTGAATAATCATCTTTCTTTCTATGAATATCTGTTGCTAGGAAAGCAACTTTCTTTTCTTTTAATAATCTTCTAATCATCTTAGAAGCACTTTCTCCATAACTTCCGGTTAAACTTTCTAAATTACTTTGAAAATATACTCCTATTTTCTCAAGTTCATATATTTTATTAAAGTCTTTTTGGAAAGATAAATATCTTTCAGGATGTGCTAGTACTACATGACATCCTTTTCTAATTAAATCTTTAAATATCTCAATATAATTAGAATACTCTCCATTCATAGGAAGTTCTATTAATACATATGATGTTCCATTCAAAGAATAAACATCTCCACTCTTTAATAATTCATATATATCATCATCAATATATATTTCATTACCAAGATAAACATTAATATCAATATTATTTTCTTTTAATGCACTTCTTAGTTCTTTTAATAATTTAAAATTATGAGAAGCTTTACTATTATAATTACTATCTTTAATATAATGAGGAGTTAATATAACATTCTTATATCCAAATTCCCTCATATCTCTTAATACTTCAATACTATATTCAATAGATGAACTTCCATCATCTATACCAAATAACATATGATTATGTATATCAGTCATTAACTCTTTCTAACTCTCTTTACTTTCTTACCATCATCAGTATAACCATAATAGTAATAATAGTTTCCATAATGACCTTTTCTAGCTACTACATTATTAGCAACTACACCGCATATCTTAGCACCTACATTTTCAAGATTTTTCTTAGTATTTAAAATCTCTGTTTTTGGTGTATGATTAATTGATGCTACTAAAAGAACTTGATCAACCATAGATGATAATATTAATGAATCAGCAAGTCCTACAATAGGAGCACCATCAAGAATAATAATATCAAAATGTTTCTTTAACATATCAAGCAAAGCTTGATTCTTTTTAGAGTTTAATAATTCACTTGGATTTGGTGGAAATACACCACGAGGAATTATAAATAAATTCTCTACTCTAGTTGCATGAATATATTCACCAAAATTCTTAATATCTTCTATTAATAAATTTGATAAACCTCTCTTACCACTAACCTTAAATATATCTTGTTGTCTTCCTTTTCTTAAATCACAATCAAGTAATAATACTCTCTTACCTGCTTGTGCAAATGCAGCAGCAAGGTTAGCACTTACAAAACTCTTACCTTCTCCAGGAAGTGAACTAGTTACTAATACTGTTTTAAGTTCACTATCAACAGATGAGAATTGCAAATTAGTTCTAAGAGTTCTAATACTTTCAGAAGATGCAGCATTTGGACGTTTATCAACAATTAAATCCATTTTATTAGCGTCCTTATATACTTTAGCTACAACTGGCATTTTTAAATCAGTTTCAATTGTTTCTACTTCTCTTAAAGTATCATCAAAATAGAATACTACAAATACAATAGCAGAACATCCAACAAAAGAAAGCATAATAGCAAGTATAGCATCTCTAAATGCATTATCATTAGATGGTTTAGTTGGAACTAATGCTGTATCTATAATACTAACATTATTAATATTATAAATTTGAGTTACTTCCTTATCAAATACAACTGCTATCTCATTAGCAATACTACTTGCCATATTCGCATCATCATCAGTAACAGTTATCTTTAATATTTCAGTTTCATCCTTAGCTTCAACCTTTATTTCATCATATAACTTATCATATGTATAATCTAACTTTAATCTTTCAATAACCTGATTTAATACTAATCTACTCTTAATAATTTCTCTATAAGTAGAAACTAACTTTTGATTCAAAGTAATATCACTTTGATTAATAACATCAGTTTCACTACTAGATTCATCCTTAACTAAAACAATAGTTGTATATGTTGAATATTTAGGTGTTTTAAATGCAATATTATATACAAGAGTAAGTATTACTGATATTAAACATATAATAATAATACCAAGTATATATTTCTTATAATATTGCCAAAACTCCTTAAGATTTATTTCTTCCATAATACATCTCCCTTTTTCCTAGATAATTATACTAATTAACCCCTCTTTTTGCAAGGTGTTTTAACAAAAGTTATAACAAACCCAACAACCATCAAAACAATACCAATAATCAATAAAAGATTATTAATATTATTCATAACACACTTAAATATTTTAGAAAAATATTCACTAATAATTAATATATTATCACTATCAATCCTATCAAATATAAATAGTCTAAATAATATCATTATAATTCCACTACTCATAATACAAGAACCAATATTAATCTTATTAAAAATAATAATTAATATACTAAATACCACAACAATAACACATACTCCTATTAACATACAAGACAGTATATGACTAAGTTTTAAATACTTATTTGCAAGACCATCCAGCATGTTATATAATTTAACTTCTTTTGTATATATGTCTGCAGTATCTTTTATAAATAAATCTAACTCATCAGTATTATCTATACCTAGATTTAAACTTTTAACATAATCATTTATGTTATTTTTTAATTTATCTTCAAATAGAGTTGTATCTACATTATAAACTTTTCCTTCATATAGTGAATCTATATATCCATTAATATCTTTTTCTACATCATTTAAACTAAATACCTCATCCATTACACTATTTGGTAAACCAGATGAAGTCATATAGTCTTCTATATTTTCTTTAATACTATTATTAATTGATTCATAATAGTTATTTGTCTTTAATAAATCTAATAAGTAATTCTTATTAAAAATACCAAATTTAAGTATTAATAATAAACATAATACACTTATACTTACACTTAAGATAAATCCAAGTAAATAACTAAGTATTATTTTTAACTTATTCATTTACAACACCTACCTTACGTGCATAAACTACATATCTTTTAGTTTTTCTACCTACTACACTTTGATTAATTGGATAGCATGTATACATAATAAGTATTTCTTCATCATGTTGTATTGGAAAAGCTTTAAGATTAGTTTCTTTAACTACTTTATGATTATATACTTCATATTCAAATGTAGCATAAGTAGCTTTTATTATAATTTTATCACCATTTTTAACTTTATCTAATTTATCAAAGTATCCTTTGGTATTATGAGCAGCTAATATAATACTTCCATTTTCTCCTGGAAAGTAAGATCCAGAATAATGTCCTGCTCCATGTCTTAATATTTTTAGTGTATCTCCATGATACACAGGAAGAGATAGATTTATTGAATCTATTTTAAGAGTAGCAAACTTTTTACCATATCTAGGATAATTTACTAATCTATTTGTTTCAAAGTTATAAGAAGAATTAACTTCTTCACTACTACCGTCACCAACAGCAGTAATGTTAATTAAGTTAATATATGGAGAAATTATACCTTCAAAAATATAAAAATATAAAAGTGAAAAAATAGCACTAAAGAAAAAAGCAATTGCTACATTAGTAGCAACTGTCTTTATCTTTTTACTTTGTTTATTATTACTCACTAGTTTTCCTTAACTTGTTTAACAACTAAGAAAGATCCAGCAGCTACTATTAATAGAGATATTCCTGCAATAATAGCAGTAATACTTGTTTCACTACCAGTTTGTTTAACAAGTTTAGTAACTTCATAGAAAGTGTTACCAGAACCATCTAATATTACTAAATTTCCATTAGTAACTGTTGCTTTAACTGATGTATGATCATTAATCTCAACAACTAAAGCCTTTAATCTATTTTTAGCACTTTGTGAAATATTTCTATAATCTTCTTTTCCTTCACTCTCTAATATTGATTTAGCAGTATTGATTCTTGCAATAATATAATCAGCATCATTAGCATTTACATCGTATTGATTTAAATATCTTTCAACTGCTGCCTTAGTTCCATCATCTAAAGAATACTCTTTACCATTAATAGTAATTTTGCCAAATAATGCATCTTTTAATTCTTCTTCAGTAGCAGCATTTACTCTAGTAAATCCAAAGAATAATAATACAGCTAATAATACATAACTTAATTTCTTCATATAACTCTTCCTCCTGTCTAAAATTATACAACAATATATTTTTAAACACAAGTACAAAAACCTTATTTATATAAGTTTTTTTATATCTATAATAGACTATCTTTAAGCCATTCTTCATGGCTTAAATACCAATCTATTGTTTCCTTAATTCCATCTTCAAAACTATGTGTTCTTTTCCATCCAAGTTCACTTTCTATTTTACTACTATCCATAGCATATCTTAAATCATGACCAGGTCTATCTTTAACAAATGTAATTAACTCTTCACTCTTATTTAAATACTTAATAATAGTTTTAACAACAGTTAAATTATCCCTTTCAGAATTACCACCTAAATTATATATTTCCCCAATCTTTCCTTTTCTAACAATTAAATCAATCCCAACACAATGATCATAAACATATATCCAATCTCTAACATTCTTCCCATCACCATATACAGGTAATTTTTCATTATTAACACATTTTCTAATCATTACTGGTATTAATGCTTGTACTGCTTGATATGGACCATAATTATTAGAACATCTACTTATTGATACAGGTAAATTATATGTTCTATAATATGCCATTACAAATAAATCAGCACTAGCTTTAGAACTTGAATATGGACTAGAAGTATGTATAGGACTATTTTCATCAAACTTTAAATCAACTCTATCTAAAGGTAAATCACCATATACTTCATCAGTTGATATTTGATGAAATCTAGTTACTTTTTTACCATAATCATCCCTAATCATTTTAAAAGCATTTAATAAATTAACTGTTCCCATAACATTAGTTTCAACAAATATATTAGGATTATTAATAGATATATCAACATTACATTCTGCTGCAAAATTAATAACAACATCAAACATCTCATCAATAAATAATTTATTAATACTTTCCCTATCCCTAATATCCATTTTAATAAACTTATAATTAGATTTAGATTCAAGATCTTTAATATTATTATAATTAGCTGAATAAGTTAAAGCATCCAAACAAACAAAATAATCATCAGGATACTTATCAACAACATAATGCAAATAATTACTACCAATAAATCCAGAACCACCAGTAACTAAATACTTCATATAATCACCAAGAATATTATAACATAAAAAAGATTAATTCCTTTTATCTATCTGCAAACAACACATAATTAAAACACCAACAAAACCTCCAAGAAACAACCCAATAAAAAAAGATATCACATTACTTATAATAATCACCATTATTATTTTATTCAAAATAAAAAAACCAATTCATTAATTGGTTCTTTTGTTTTTAACTACTTTATCAAATAAGAATAATCCAAATCTTTCAATTGTATTCTTCCTTATAAAATCAATAATAATACATACAACAAATATAATAGATACACAAGCAATCATATGTAAGAATAAATAATTACTATTAACATATTTACTTACATCAAATATATCAGTCCATAAAATATTTTTTAATAGATTATTATCACTAATCAAATATACACCTAATACACATGAAGCAATTCCATTTATAAATTTAGAATTAAATTCTTTTTTTCTCGAAAATAAATTAAACAAAGATACACTGAATAATATAACAACAATAGATGTTCTTGAAAATAAATAATATGAATTTTTAGCAAATATTTCATATTTAGTACCAATAACATCAAATAATGCTACAGATGATAATAATGCCAATGTAGATAAAACTAATATAATTACATTTAATTTCTTTCCACTTAATTTATCATTCTTATACTTTCCAAAGAAAGCTCCAATAATATATAAATATATCAATTGAACAAAATCATTACCATATAGAGATCTAGTTGTAAACGTTTTTATTATTGAAAATATAAATAAACAAATAACAATTAATTTTAAATGTTCATCCCTATTAAGTGAATTTAACACCTTATTAATATATGGAATAAAAATATATAATAAAACAAATGCTGTCATAAACCAATATTGTTTAAATGTTATTGGTAATAAACTCTTAATCAATAATTTAATAGAAAAAGTTTCCTTACCAAGCAATAATAAAATTACAAATATTAAACTGGAATAAATAAAAGTTTCAAATAATAAAACAAATAGCTTTCTTATTTTAAAAGGTTCTTTATTATTAATACTAAAATAACCAGTAATTAGTACAAATAAAATAACCCCAATATTACCAAGTACACTTATTTCTAATAAATATCTATTTAATCCAAGTGGTAATGCACTTTTAACAATATCATTATGAACACTATAATGACTTATTACTATCATAAACATAGATATTATTCTTAACAATTCAATATTACTATTTCTTTTTAATTCTTTCATATTTAGTTCCTTAATTACTAAAAAATAATTTTATTAATTATTTCTAAATAAATCTCTAGTGTATATTTTATCTTTTTCATCTTCAATTTCAGGATCTAATCTATTAACAATAATTACATCAGATGAATTTTTAAATTCATCTAAATCATGAATAACTTTATATCCTTCAAAATCATCTTCCTTTAAAGTTGGTTCATATATTTGAATTTCTACTCCCTTTGCTCTAATTTTTTCCATTACACTTTGAATAGCACTAGCTCTAAAATTATCAGAACCTGCTTTCATAGTTAAACGATAAACTCCAACTACTTTCGGATTTCTTAACATAATCATATTCTTTATATGTTCTTTCCTTGTTTCGTTAGCATCTACAATTGCTTTAATCATATTTTGTGGTACATCTTGATAATTAGCAAGTAATTGTTTAGTATC
>JAEEGL013179966.1_pt1 | contig 29242 bp, 29 predicted proteins | sample 9134231 | NCBI WGS metagenome assembly JAEEGL01 (sample SAMN16246548, study PRJNA631951) | gut metagenome | biome: gut microbiome; feature: rumen; material: fiber-attached | host: Bos | place: Iran: Karaj | collected 2018-10 | reverse complement strand
TTTGGCCGACGAGCAAATCAATGTGCTCAAGAACGCGGGTTATGATGTTACCCGTCTTGCTGGCGGCAAGAAGCTTGTCCTCCTTACGGGTCATCGCAGAGAGAATTTCGGTGACGGCTTCATCTCTATGGTAACGGCTATGAAAGACCTTAGCGAGAAGTATCACGATGTGGACTTTGTATATCCTATGCACCTCAACCCCAATGTGCGCAAGCCTATCCACGAGGTTTTTGGTGAGGACTTAACCCGTCCTAACTTTTTCTTTATTGAGCCCCTCCAGTATCTGGAGTTCGTTTACCTAATGGAGAAGAGCACCGTTGTCCTTACCGACTCAGGTGGCATCCAGGAGGAGGCTCCAGGTCTTGGCAAGCCTGTATTGGTGATGCGCGACACTACTGAGCGCCCCGAGGCCTTGAAGAGTGGCACTGTGCACCTGGTTGGCACCAATCACGACTTGATTGTAAACGAGGTCAGTACTTTGCTTGATGATGCAGTTGCATACGAGAAGATGAGCAAGGCCGTGAACCCTTACGGTGACGGCAAGGCCTGCAGTCGCATTGTGCGCGCGCTTAACGGCGAAGTTGTAGATAGATATGAAATTAAATAACCAACGAATAATTATTCAATTTTACAAATATGATTAACGTAATTGGACTGGGCTATATTGGACTGCCCACAGCATTAATGATGGCTTCTCACGGTGTGGAAGTCATAGGTACAGACTACAACAAGGAGCTTGTTGCTACTCTTAACGCAGGTAAAACAACTTTCAAGGAGGATGGTCTTGACGAACTTTTCCAGGCCGCTGTAAAGGCTGGCATCAAGTTCACCACTGAGTATCAGAAGACAGATATGTACATCGTATCTGTTCCTACTCCTTATGACAAGTTCAGCAAGAAGGTGGACGCTTGCTATGTTGTAGCAGCAGTGAAAGAAGTAATGAAGGTGTGCCCGAAGGGTGCTACCGTAGTTGTTGAGAGTACTGTCAGCCCTGGAACCATTGATAAGTTCGTACGCCCTGTCATTGAGGCCAACGGTTTCAAGATTGGTGAAGACATCAACTTGGTACACGCTCCTGAACGCATCATTCCTGGTAACATGGTTTATGAGCTGCTTCATAATAACCGCACCATCGGTGCTGACAGCCGTGAGATTGGTGAAAAGGTGAAGCAGTACTATGCCAGCTTCTGCCAAGGCGAGATTGTGGTAACCGACATCCGTACTGCAGAGATGACCAAGGTTGTTGAGAACACCTACCGTGCAGTGAATATCGCTTTTGCCAACGAACTCAGCCGCATCTGCCGCCACGATAATATGGATGTTTATGAAATTATCAAGATCTGTAATATGCATCCTCGCGTGAATATCCTGCAGCCCGGTCCTGGTGTGGGTGGTCACTGCATCTCTGTTGACCCTTGGTTCTTGTTTGGTGACTATCCTCAACTGGCTAAGGTGATTGACGAGAGTATGAAGACCAACGATTACCAGCCCGTATTCGTATTGGAGCGCATCCATGAGATTATGGAAGAGCACAACATCACGGACAACCGTCGTGTAGGTCTCTATGGTTTGACCTATAAGGAAAACGTGGACGACATCCGTGAGAGTCCGACTCTCCAGATGCTGGACATTCAGGAACGCCACCTTGCCCGTCCTCTGAAGACCTTCGATCCTTTCTTCACTCAGAAGGAAATTGTTAAGAACCAGATTCTGGACTTCAACCAGTTCCTGGACGAGGTGGATATGGTTGTCATAATGGTGAAGCATGACCACATCAAGCAGAACTGGGACAAGTTGAAAGGTAAGGTAATCCTTGACTGCCACAACATTTGTCCTTTAGAGGGTGTTTATCATATATAAGTTATTCATGACATTATATTAAAAGCGTCATGGAAATTGCAGTAGCAGGTACAGGTTACGTAGGTATGAGCATTGCCACCCTGTTGGCACAGCACAACCACGTAACAGCAGTGGATGTAACCCCAGAAAAGGTTGAGAAAATCAATAGCAGGATTTCCCCCATTCAGGATGATTACATTGAAAAATACTTAGCTGAAAAGGAATTAGACCTTACAGCAACACTAGACGGTGAATCAGCCTACAAAAATGCAGACTTTGTGGTGATTGCAGCACCAACAAACTATGACCCACAGAAGAACTTCTTCGATACCCGTCATGTGGAAGAGGTGATTGATCTTGTTTTGAAGGTAAATCCTGATGCAGTGATGGTGATTAAATCCACTATTCCAGTGGGATACACACGTAACCTCTACGTTCAGTATGCTGCTAAGGGAGTAAAGAAATTCAATCTTCTTTTCTCTCCTGAGTTTCTGCGAGAAAGCAAGGCTTTATATGACAACCTTTATCCCAGCCGTATAATTGTGGGCAGCCCTAAGATTATTGACCGTCCAGAGTTTGAGGAAGAGAACAAAGCTATCCGTCAAGTGACGGACGTAGAATACCTCCAAATGAAGGCAAAAGAGTTTGCTGCCTTACTTCAAGAAGGAGCTATTAAGGAGAATGTGGACACCCTCTTTATGGGCATGAAAGAAGCTGAAGCCGTAAAACTCTTCGCAAATACCTATCTAGCGCTCCGAGTTAGTTATTTCAATGAGCTTGACACATACGCAGAGGTTAAGGGTTTGGATACTCAAGCAATCATTGAGGGGGTAGGGTTAGATCCCCGTATAGGTACTCATTATAATAACCCCAGTTTTGGTTATGGTGGTTACTGCCTCCCTAAGGACACCAAACAACTTTTGGCTAACTATGATGATGTGCCTGAAGACTTGATACGTGCAATAGTTGAGAGTAACAAAACTCGCAAAGACTTTATTGCAGAGCAGGTACTTCGTAAGGCAGGATATTATGAGGGAAGCAGTCAATGGGATGCTAATAGAGAGCAAAAGTGTGTGATTGGTGTCTATCGCCTCACTATGAAGAGCAATAGTGATAACTTCCGCCAAAGCGCCATTCAGGGTATTATGAAGCGCATTAAAGCCAAAGGTGCCGAAGTTATTATCTATGAGCCAACTATAGATGACGGGGAATCATTCTTTGGCTCGTTGGTCGTTAATGATCTTGGCAAATTTAAGGATCAGAGCAAAGCTATTATTGCTAATAGATATGATAGTTGCCTTGATGATGTTAGGGATATTGTTTATACAAGAGACATTTTTAAACGAGATTAGAATAGTTGATTGTATTAATAAGACTTAAAAGAATTGATATGGGTTTATACTCGACAATAAGAAATACTTATATTCGTGGAGATTTAGTATTGGTAATAGATACAGTTCTATCATTAATATCATCTTTAGTAGTATTATTTGGTCTTAGTTCCTTATTTGAGGCTTCTTTATTCTCCCCACGATTTTTGTTAGTGTACCTGACAACTTCTGTTGTCTCATCGGTTGTTCTTTTTTTATTAACAAGGACATTTAGAATTATCATCCGCCATTTTGGCGTTAAGGATATTATCCCTTATGTAGAGTCAGCTCTATTAAAGTGTATGGCGCTGTTAATAGTTCTAATATTTTGGGGGCTATTTACAAAGTGGTGCATACTGCTTGTAGTTTTGGACTTTTTTTGCACAATTCTCTTTTTGTTAGGTATTCGAGTTTTTATGATTCTTGGATACAGTCTTATTAACAGAAAACAGAGAGAAAGATATAATCAACAACAAATAATGGTATATGGCACTTCAGATAAGAGTGTCGCAGTTATTCGACGTCTTCAGAATTCTACTCATTATCACGTTAGAGGCTTTTTGGAAAGAACGGAACGTAAAAACAAATATGTTTTAGAAAGACTTCCTGTTTTTAGGTTTCGTGGGAATAAGGATTTGGAAAGATTATTAGATAAAGGTGTAGATGCAGTCTTATTTTCCCGTGATACTGATGCGCAGGCCGAACAAAATGGAGTGCTGAAATATTGCACTCAACATGGAATGAAGGCATTAATTGTACCTACTCTAGACGAACTGGCGGAGGGACAACCGCTGTTGCATCCACGCGAAGTTAAGGTCGAAGATCTTCTTGGGCGCGATGAAATAGCTATTTCATTACAAGAAATAAAAAACTATTTTTCAGGAAAGGATGTATTGGTCACTGGTGCCGCAGGCTCAATAGGCTCAGAACTCGTGAGGCAACTTGCTACATTTGGCGTGAATAAGCTTGTACTTTACGATAATGCTGAAACACCTATGCATAATCTAAGACTGGAACTTGAAGACCGTTTTAAGGACTTGGATTTTGTTCCTGTAATAGGAAGTGTTCGTCATCCGGAGCGATTGGATTATGCTTTTAGGAATTGGAAACCTCAAGTTGTATTCCATGCTGCAGCGTATAAACATGTCCCTCTGATGGAAGAGAATCCTTGCGAAGCGGTGCTGGCCAATGTTTTTGGTTCACGCAATGTTGCTGATAAATGTTTAGAGTATGACGTGGAAAAGATGGTCATGATTTCAACTGATAAGGCAGTCAACCCGACAAATATCATGGGGTGCACCAAGCGTATTGCAGAAATCTATGTTCAATCTCTTGGCTTAGCCATAGCACGCGGAGAACACACGGGTAAAACACAGTTTGTAACAACGCGTTTTGGTAATGTTTTGGGATCTAACGGTAGTGTGATTCCTCGCTTCCGTGAACAAATTGCTAAGGGCGGTCCAGTTACAGTAACACATCCTGATATTAATCGATTCTTTATGACAATTCCAGAGGCGTGCCGTCTTGTTATGGAAGCAACCACAAAGTCTCCTGGCAATCAGATATGTGTGTTTGATATGGGCGAACCGGTGAAAATTGATACTCTTGCAAGGACAATGATTTCCTTGATGGGATATACTCCAGACAAAGATATAAAGGTCGTCTACTCGGGTCTTCGCCCGGGTGAAAAACTGTTTGAGGAAGTCCTATCCGATAATGAAAATACGATTCCTGCTTTTCATGAAAGAATTCGTATTGCAAAGGTAAGAGAATATGAGTATTCAAAAGTTTATAATACAATACTCCGGCTTGAGACTTTAGCGAGATCAGTTAATATTCCTGACATGGTTAGAATCATGAAACAAATGGTGCCAGAGTTTAAGACTACTAATTCAGCCTTTGTTAATATGTAGAGTACGTTCATATTTTTCACATTATTATAATATTTGAATGGCAAGTATGAAAACATCATTTTCCATGACTAAAGAAGTAATACCGGCAAGAGGGGGGGGCAGAAATTATTCTATTGATCTCCTCAAAATTATTTCAATGGCAATGGTGTTAGGTCTACATACCAATAGGTATGGCGGTTTTCTTGATGTCACACAGCCCACATGGTATGAGTTTGTCATAAAGTATTATGAGCATTTGTGCATTGTAGCCGTAAATGTCTTCGTTATTATCAGTTCTTGGTTTCTACGCGAAAAGAAGCAGGTCTCAACAAAGAAAGTCTTCGATATTCTATTGGCTATATTGTTTTGGACTGCAGCATCGCTTATTGTTGCCTCTTTGTTAGGACAGCAAGTTGGGATTAAGTGGTTATATCGTTCTATACCTTTTTGGGGCAGAGCTTACGATTTTCTTTCTGGGTATTTATTATTATATATGCTTTCGCCAGTTTTGAATAACATGCTTAATCATAGTTCAAAAAAACAGAAGGCTTTTTTGGCTTTTGGCTCCATATTAGTTTTTTCTTTGATGGTGCCAATAACGACTTCTCATTATTTGCAAATTGGTAATGGTTATTCATTTGCTTGGTTTATTTGTTTATATTTTATCATCGCCTTTTTGAAGGATAATGATATACATATTAATAAATGGCTTGCATTATTCCTTTATTTGCTTCTAGCTCTTGTGGGTACTGTGTCAGAAATCTTTCAATTACCATTCTTAAGAGATTTATCATACAATAATTTTATAGTATTAGCTTCGTCTCTTGCCATATTCCTCTTTTTCAAGAGTATTCGAATTAATAGTGTAGTGTTGATGAAAATTATCGATTTTTTAGCACCTATGACTTTGGGCGTTTTCCTTATCCATGATCATAATTTGATGGAACAGTTTTATGAAACGCTTGGGATGTATAAGTGGCTAAATGGGATAGAATATAGTTATGTTTTCTTATTTCCTTTGTTTCTGTCATTGATTTATTTGCTATGTTCATTATTGGAACTGTCAAGAAAGATTTTGTTTTCTTTGTTTAGAATACCAGATGTCGTAGCGCAATTATCTTCTTCCTTTGATAAAAAGATGGACAAAATAATAAGTCATTAAATAATATAATAATTGAAATATGGCTTTCTTAGATTATATGTTTATAACAAACAACCCTCGGGTGGCTGAGGCTGCTCAGGATTGTGGCGTTAAAAGAGTTTGGATTGATTTGGAAACTCTAGGTAAGGAAGAGCGACAAAAGGGCATGAATACTGTTAAGTCGCAACATTCTTTGCAGGATATTTCAGTGCTAAGAGATGTCCTAGATAGTTCTGAGCTTTTAGTAAGAGTCAATCCAATTAACCCGGGGTCTCTAACAGAAATAAAGGAGGCAATCGATAGAGGTGCGGATATGCTTATGCTTCCGATGTTCAAAAAAGTGGAGGAAGTAAAGAAGTTTATTGATTTTGTAAACGGTCGCGCAAAAACCACCCTTCTCTTTGAAACAAAGGAATCATTCGAATTGCAAGAAGAGATCCTTACTCTTGGAGGGTTTGATGAAGCTCATATTGGTCTGAATGACATGCATTTATCGTATAATTTAACATTTATGTTTGAGCTCCTGTCAAATGGATTAGTTGAGACGATGTGCAAAAAGTTCAAAGAATATGGAATCCCTTATGGCTTTGGTGGAATTGCCAAAATTGGAGAAGGTCTTTTGCCAGCAGAATGTATAATTGCAGAACATTATCGCTTAGGTTCAACAAGGGCTATTCTTTCAAGAAGTTTCTGTGATAATCAATATGTAGATTACGATAAGTGGAAATATGAATTTCAACTAGGCGTAAACCAAATTCGTCTATATGAAAGATTGTTGCCTTTATTGCCAGAGAGTTATTTCAAAGACAATATAGAGGATGTCAAGAAAGGTGTAGATAAAGTGGTTTCTATAATAAAGGCTAAAAGAAATGCAAATAACTAAAGAGATTATTAGGCCGCTCCAGGCTGAATATGGTGAGGCCTTCTATCTGTTGGATAGTGCCCAGTTCCGTAAGAACTTTGCAGAACTGAAAACAGCCTTTAACAATATATATCCCAACTGGAATATTGCTTACTCGTATAAAACCAACTACACTCCCAAACTTTGTAAGATAGTTGACGAACTTGGCGGTTATGCAGAGGTGGTGAGTGAAATGGAGTTGGAGATAGCCAAGAGAGTAGGCTGTAAGATGGACCGAGTTATCTGGAACGGCCCTATCAAGAATGTTCCCATCATGGAGCAGTTCCTGTTGGATGGTGGTACCATCAACATTGATAGCATTGAGGAACTGGAACAGGTGAAGGATATTCACAACCGCCACGCAGATAAATTAATCCACGTGGGTATCCGTTGCAACTATGATGTGAATGATGGTGTGGTCTCCCGCTTTGGTTTTGACATTGATGGTGCTGAATTCATGGAGGCTGTGAAGTTTGCCACAACTACCAAGAATGTGAAGTTTATCAATTTCCAGTGTCACTTTGCAAAGCGTCAGATTGCCTACTGGCCTGCACGTGCCAAGGGTATGGTGGATTTAATTGACCGTTTGGGCATCATTCCTGAGCGTATTGATATTGGTGGTGGTTTGTTTGGTAAGATGGCGGATTCACTCCGTGCTCAGTTCTCTTGCGAGATTCCTGACTACGAGGCATACGCCAAGGCTGCTGCACAGGTGTTTGCAGACTACTTTGCAGACAAGGATGTAAAGCCTGAACTGCTGATTGAACCGGGAAGTGCCGTTGTAGGTGACTGCATGAAGTTCATTGGAACCGTTAAGACCATCAAGAACGTTCGTGGCAAATGGATTGCAACCGTGTTGGGTAGCCAGAAGAACATCAGTATGACCGGCATCAATCCTCCAATGGAGGTGATTGCAATGGGTGGCGAACAGAAAGAATTCAAGGATCTTGATTTTGTTGGTTTCACCTGCATTGAGGGTGATGTGCTTTATCATAACTATACTGGTAAGTTGGCTCATCAGGACGTGATTGTAATCAGCAATTGCGGTAGCTACTCACTGGTGATGAAACCGCCATTCATCCTGCCTAACTTCCCCGTGCTGGATATTAGCGAAGGAAAGACAGAGGTGATTAAGCGGGCAGAGAACTTTGATGACTTATTCCATACATTCAACTTTTAATAAAAGATTATAAACAATTTTAGTTATGGCAAAAACTGACGTTGCAAATAGATATATCTGGTTTAAGGGACAGATAATGAACGTTAACGAGGCTATGGTGAATGTGCTTTCACCTACGTCTCAATTCGGATTGAATGTTTTTGAGGGTATCCCTTGCTATTGGAATGATGACCAGAAGCAACTCTATGCTTTCCGCCTGAGTGATCACTATGACAGACTGATTCGTTCTGCCAAGTTGATTCAGCTGGATTGCAAATATACCAAGGAGGATTTCCAGAAAGCATTGGTAGATACCGTAAAGGCAAATGAGTATGACGAGAATCTGAGCGTTCGCCAGACCTTGTTTGTGGATGGTTTTGGCAGCTGGGGTAGTGAAGGCCCGGTGGAGATGTTTGTGGCTCCTATCCCTCGTGGACGTACCGCTGCTGAATACAACAAGAAAGGCCTGAATTGCTGCTTCACCTCTTGGAGAAGAATTAGTGATGAGAATCTGAGCCCTCGTATCAAGTGTGGTGCTAACTATATCAACAGTCGTGTTGGCCAGCGTGAAGCTTTGCGTAATGGTTATGATACCTGCATCTTCCTGAATGAAGTGGGTAAGGTGGCAGAAGGCCCTGGCAGCTGCTTCTTCATGATTAGAGGAAACCAGCTGATTACTCCTCGTCTGACTGATAGCGTTCTTGAGAGTATCACCCGTGATACGGTTATCAAGCTGGCTGTTGAAGAGCTTGGTATGGAGTTCGTAGAGCGCACCATTGACCGTACTGAGGTGTATATGGCTGATGAAGCATTCCTTTGCGGTTCTGCTATGGAAGTGACTCCTATTTATACTGTTGACCGTTATGCCATTGGTACCGGTGAGCAAGGCCCGAAGACGAAGGCAATACATCTAAACTATTTGAAGTGTGTTGAGGGAAAACTAGAAAACTACAAAGAATGGATTACCGCTATATATGAATAAAACAATCCTTTTGTTATATGTGTTTAACAATCATAGAAGTATTGTTGAACGTTTGGCTAGTGAAATGTGTAATCATGGTATAACAATAGATATTTTCTGTATAAAGGATTGTTCTGCTAGTAAAAGATCAACAACTAGGTGGCCAATTCTATTTACTCTATTAAGTTGTTTGCCATTTAAAAAAACATCCATAATTACTTCTTTATTATCCAAAATAGCGGTTAATAGGATTAATGAATTAGTTGGTAAGTATTCTTATGTAGATTTTCATTCTTTATATCCCATCTTCTATAAAGCAATGGATTATTGTAATCATAAAGGTATTAAGTATGATATTACTTTGTGGGGATCTGATTTTTTAAGAGCATCAAATGAAAAGAAGTTAACAATAAAGCGATATTTTACCAATGCTCATTTAATAAAATCATCAAAGGGTGTATTAAATGCAGTTTCAAATGAATATGACAGTTTATTTGATGATAAATTGTTTTATGCTGATTTTGGAAATGCAGTATTTGATACACTGGATAGTTTAAATGAAGAAGATTATACATATATATGTGATCACTTGTTCCCATCCGCAAAAGGAAAAATTGTGGTTTCTTGTGGATATAACGCAAGTCCAGCACAAAATCATCTTTTAATGATAGATGAAATAAAAAAGCTACCTGAGGATATAAAAGCTAAATCATTATTTGTTTTTCTTCTCTCTTACGGTGGTACTAAAGAGTATATTCATAAGTTAGAAGAAGAATTGAATAAGGATAATGTTTCATATCAGTTTTTGACTAATACAATATCTGGTAATAAGTTGGCCACATTGCGTAAATTGTCTGATATAACGGTGAATTTTCAAGAAACAGATTCATTCTCATTTTCATTACAAGAACATCTATATTGTCAAAATATTTTAATTTTGGCCAGTTGGTTGTCATATCAAGAGATAGATAATGCTGGTATTTTCTATATTCATACAAATCCTGATTCTTTGTGTAATACATTATGTGAAGTGATTAATAATCTGTCCTTCTATAAAAGTAAATGTATTGCCAACAAGGATTTGATATATGACCTTATATCTTGGCACAGAATGTCATCCTTATGGCTTGAATCATATGGCAAATAAAGTAATAACTGGAATTGCTTGGACTACGATTAGTTCGTTGGCAAGGAACTTTGTGAGCTTTATTCAAATTGCTGTTTTAACACGCTTTCTAGACAAAGCGAGTTTTGGAATTGTAGCAATTGCTGGCCTTTTCGTATCATTTACATCGTTGTTTATGGATATGGGAATTTCAGCTGGTATTCTATATCGTCAGTCTATTTCAAAAAAAGAGTATAGCTCTTTGTTTTGGTTAAATATCTTGACAGGTTTTCTTTTAACCGCAATCTTGTTTTTATTATCTCCTTTTTTAACAGCATCATATAACTCCCAAGAATTAGAAACCGTTGTTAAATGGCTTTGTTTTTCAGTTTTTATTAGTGCAATTGGGAATCAACAACGAGTAGTTTGCCAGAAACTGTTGTTTTTTAAAAGGTTGGCAATAATAGAGATTATTTCTTCACTTATTACATTTATTGTTGCGGTTGTGACTGCTGCAAAAGGTTTTGGAGTGATGAGTTTAGCTTACTCCACTTTAGCCGGCACTTTATTCAATAATTGCGCTCATTTGATAATAGGAATTATAAAAGACAACCGGATATTAATACATTTTAGATTCAAAGAAACACTCCCTTTTTTGAAGATTGGAGTGTATTCTGTAGGTTCCCAAATATTGGATTTCTTTTCACGAGAACTTGACATTATTATCGTTTCTTCAACACTAGGTCTTGAGTTTACAGGACTTTATAATATAGCAAAAAGAATACCGATAGCCATATATCGATTTGTGAGTCCCCTTTTATCAAGGGTCTTTACTCCAGTTTTTGCAAAGATTAATCGAGATAAAGAGAAGGTCACCTCTCAATACCTACGGCTTTCTCATTTTATGGCCTCTTTTGGTTTTGTGATTTTCTTTGTAATAGCAGCTCTATCTCCATGTATTATGGATATAGTATTTGGCCATGATTATATAGACGGAGCTATTATACTTTCTGTTTTTTGTATTATGTATGCGTTTAACTCATTTATGGGTGTATGCGGGACGCTGCAAGTCTCCATGGGAAGAACAGATATTGGGTTATATTGGACAATTTTTGAAATAGTTAGTACAGGCGTCATTTATTATTTTAGCTCTTTGTTTGGTATTTATTGGTTCCTTGCTGGTATTTTGATTAAAGTGTTGATAGAGGTCGTCGCAATATGGTATATCCAGTTCCGCCCTATTTTGTCTATAAAGTTTTGGGATTATTATAACTCATTTAAATGTCCAATGCTTTTATGTGGAATACCATGTTTGCTAATAGGTATATTATGCTATAACGTACCAAATTTGTATCAAATTATAGCAGGTGTTTTTCTAGGGTGCTTTATAGTTTTTCTTCTATTGAGGTATGATGAACCATTTTGGGTTGATTTGGTTGATAGCTATGGTTTACAAAGTGTAGGAAAGATTATAATAAAAATAGCTGCTTCATAAAGTGTTCCTCCATTTATACGCATCTGATTGTTTTTCTTTGGGTAAATCCTCACGGTTAATATAAAAGAAAAGAACATGAATATCGTCATTATTAGTAATGTTATTTACCCTCGTATTTCGCCAAGATCGTTTCGTGCAACAGAATTGGCTAAATGTTTTGCAAAAAAAGGCCATAATGTTAGTCTATTTGCTGTATTGGGTGAATACAATTATTGTGATTTCGAGGAGTCCACTGGAATAAGTGTGCATTCGTTAGGAAGAATGTTTTTTCCTGTGGTTAATAGTGATGGATACGCTAGAAACAGTTTTGTGGATAGAGTATTACGGCGTTTGATTGGTAGAGCATTAGAATTTCCAGATATAGAACTAATGTGGAAAACTTCAAAGGTCGTACGAAAACTAAAAGATGTTGACTTGCTGATAACTATTGCAGTCCCATATCCTATTCATTGGGGGGCGGCTATTGCAAAAAAAAGATCACCTAAGTCTTTTCCAAAAGTTTGGGTGTCTGATTGTGGGGATCCATTTATGGGTGATTCTGTTAATACTAAACATCCTTCATATTTTAATATCCTTGAAAATTTTTGGGGTAATAATACAAATTATATAACAGTACCAATAGAGGAAGCAAAGGCTGCATATTCTCCAAATGTATTGCATAAGATTAAAGTAATACCGCAAGGTTTCGACTTCTCTTCTATCAGAATTGATAAGGACTTTGATGGAAATGATATAATGCGTTTTGCATACGCAGGTAATATTTTCCCGGGCTATAGAGATCCATCACAGTTTCTCGATTTTTTATGCACTTTAAAGGAAAAACCTTTTGAGTTTGTTGTATATACTAAAAACCCTGCGTTTTTCGATATTTATAAAAAACAGTTAGGTGAAAAACTTGACGTAAAAGGATATATCCCTCGTAATCAGTTACTTTGGGAACTGTCTCAAATGGACTTTTTAATAAACATAAAAAATAATTCTGGCGTCCAAGCTCCGAGCAAGCTCATTGATTATTATCTGACAGAACGCCCAATTCTTGATATATCTTCTGTTTTTGAAGAAGATTCTGCTTTTATTGAGTTCATAAATAGAGATTATTCACATCAGCATATTAAAGTGGATATATCACAATATAAAATAGAAAACGTTTGTGATGAATTTTTAGCTTTGGCCATAAACAATAATTAATATTATTATATTTTGTGACGCTAAGTCTTCATAATCCAATTAGTTTATTGATAAACGGAACGTTCATGATGCATTATATATTATATCTATTGGGGTACTTTTTAGCAATTCCCCACTTATTGGTTTATCATTATTCTTCTTCCGATATTAAAAAGGATATTGAAGAAGATATAGATGAAATGAATAGAAGAAACGATAATAAAAGAGGTCTCGCTTATTATCTTATATTTCATCAGCCTTATAGAAATTTGTTTTATTATAGAGTAGGGAAATTATCTAAGGTTTTGAAAATCATTCTTCCAGAGTATAGATATTTTTATATCTCACCTTCTATAAAGAAAATAGGTGGAGGTGCTTATGTTTTAAATCACCCTTATGGAACAATATTAAACTGTAGTGAAATCGGTAACTATTTTACAGTATGTCAATTAACTACTATAGGTAATGGACGCCATGGAAGAAATGATCTGGTGGCTACAATTGGGAACAATGTTTCATTAGGGGCAAATGTGAATATAATAGGTCGGTTAACAATTGGTGATAATGTAACAGTTGGAGCAGGTAGTGTGGTAGTTAAGGATATCCCAAATGACAGTGTGGTTGTGGGGAATCCAGCTAGAATTATCAATAAATAAAATACATGAAGAATAAAATAGATAAGCAGTTCCCTTTATATATTGCTATTTGGATAGTGTATTTGCTTCAGGGTCTGCTATATAAAGAAGGGTCATTGTTTTCACAAATGCTAGGTTTGGTGATACTTGTGTTATCGATACAGCATTATATGAAGGTTATGAAAACAAAGAACAAACCCGAAATTTTTAGAGGACTAACTCTTATGTTAACCCTGTATACTATATATGCTTTGTTTTTTATAGTTTCATATGGTTTTAGTTTAAAAACAACAGATGCAGAACTTTCAATAGTTAATTATCTAAAGAATTATTATTTGTCAATTCTACCCATTTTTTCTGGGTATTATTTTACTCAAAAGGGTTTAGTTGATTTGAAACTATTAAAAAAATGGGTCCCTGTTTTTTTAATAGTTGGCGTATTGGTATATTATAGAGAAGCTACTGATAGAATGGCATCTCTTCTTGAAGAAGGGATTGATAGTGATGAAATAACAAATAATTCAGGATACTTTATTCTTGGGATTCTACCTTATGCTATGGCTTTTTATAAAAAACCTATTATTCAATACATTATTATGGTTTTTTGTTCAATTCTCATTTTGATGTCTATGAAGAGAGGTGCGGTTCTAGTTGCTATAATGGTTGTTTCATATATTGTGATAAAAGAGTTTAAGAAGATGTCTTCTCGGAACAAAACCGCAGTTTTTTTTGGCGCCATATTCGCATTTGCCGTTTTGTTTTATTATGTTAGGAATATTCTAATGAGCAATGATTTTTTTGTTTTAAGAATAGAGAGTACATTAGAAGGGCAATCTAGTGGTAGAGATACATTATATTCGGTATTCTGGAATCATATTCTTCATGGAATGTCTTTATTTGAATTATTGGTTGGGGAAGGGGCTATGGCCACAGTTAGAATTGCCGGTAAGTTTGCTCATAATGATTGGTTTGAGACCATGATTTGTCACGGCATTATTGGAATCTCTGCTTTTATATACTACTGGCGATCATTTTTTTCGTCAACAAGAAACAGGAGGCTTAATCCTATATCTAGAATCGTATTGTCTTCGTATTTTATTATGTATTTATTGATGACTTTTTTCTCTATGTCAATAGGATCAATGGTCGTTTTTGCCGGTATTATGATTGGTTTTTCAACGGCAAACGGTTTCGACGAATTTAATCGAGACAATTTAAGTAAAGTTTAATTATTTAATTTATAGATATGAGTAAGATAAATACAGCTGTTAGCTTGTTAAGAAATAATAAAAAAGTGTTTATCGCGCAAATTATCAAGAAATGTAGTTTTTTGTTTTCTGATGAACTCTACATGAGACTATTGTATTTTTTTCAGTTAGGGAAAAGGCTTAATTTAGATAACCCCCAATATTTTACAGAAAAACTACAATGGCTTAAGTTGTATGATAGAAAAGAAATATATACAAAGTTGGTTGATAAATATGAAGTTAAGTCTATTGTGGCAAAGATAATAGGTAATGATTATATTATACCCACCATTGGATTGTGGGAAAGGCCAGATGATATCTCCTGGGATTCGTTACCGGACAGTTTCGTAATAAAGACAACTTTTGGTGGAGGTAGTGATGGCGTATATATATGTAAACACAAAAACAATGAAGCAATCGAAAAAATCAAAAAAGGACTAGTTAATTCAATGAAGACTAACCCTTATAAACGAGTGCGAGAGTGGCCGTATAAGAATGTCCCTAAAAGAATAATTGCTGAGGAATGTCTTGTCGAAGCGACTGGCGATTTAAGAGACTATAAGTTTTATTGTTTTAATGGGATACCCAAAGTCCTTCTTATAGCAAGCAATAGATATACATCCCATAATTTTGACTATTTTGATATGGACTTCAATAAACTTCCCATTACAAGTGCTATGGGCCCCAATAACCCCCATATTACAACTATGCCTGAGAATTTTGAGGAGATGAAAACTATAGCCGGAAAATTATCGACTGGGCTTCCACATGTTCGAATAGATTTGTACAATTGTAATGGGCATATCTATTTTGGTGAGATGACATTATATGATTCTTCTGGATTTGATAATCTTAATTCTGATGAATGGGATTTAAGATTTGGCAATTGGATAACACTTCCGGCAAAAGAAGATAAAGATAAGTCTCTCGGATGTCAAGGAATAGATATGTTTTATTAATAATCCTTTTATTTTGAATATGATTAAAAAGGACTTTAGGGAATGGATAAGAAGTCACGAGGATAGTTTAATGTTGGTTACAATAGTAGTGGCATTATCAATAGTTGTTGCTGATATTATAGTTTATGCTAATTGATTTCTAAATTATTATAAGTATTTATACTAGGTAGAACATGATAAGAGTTGGTATTATTGGCTCCACAGGTTATGCGGGCAGTGAATTGGTGAGGTTGCTTTTGCAACGATACGATGTGAAGATTGTCTGGTATGGTTCGCATAGCTATATAGGAAAGAAGTATGCAGATGTATATCATAATTTCTTCAAGTTGGTAGATGCAGAATGCCTTGAAGACAATCTGGAAGATTTGACCGCTCAAGTAGATGTGGTTTTCACAGCTACACCACAAGGGCTATGTGCAGAGTTGGTTTCAGAAAACGTTCTGCAGAAGATAAAGATCATTGATTTGAGTGCGGACTTCCGTATTAAGGATGTGAAAATTTATGAACAATGGTATGGAATAGAGCATAAGTCACCTCAATTTATAGGAGAAGCTGTATACGGTCTCTGTGAGATCAATAGAGAAAAGGTTAAGAATGCACGTTTAATTGCCAACCCGGGCTGCTATCCTACATGTTCAATACTTTCCATCCAACCCGCACTCAAGGCAGGATTGATTAATCCTTCGAGCATTATTATTGATGCTAAATCTGGTACTTCAGGTGCTGGACGAGGCGCCAAGGTCCAGAACCTCTATTGTGAAGTGAATGAGTCCATCAAGGCTTACGGTGTAACGAACCATCGCCATACGCCAGAGATTGAGGAGCAATTGGGTTATATTGTAGGAGAAGAGATTAAATTAATCTTTACTCCTCATTTGGTTCCTATGAACCGTGGCATTCTAATTACTGCATATGCAGATCTGGTTCGTCCGGTATCTTACGATGAAGTTAAGTCCATCTATGATGAGTGCTATAAGAATGAACATTTTGTCAGAGTGTTGGATAAGGATGTTTGCCCTGAAACGCGAAACGTACACGGTAGTAACTATGTTGACGTGAACTTCAAACTGGATGAGCGTACTAATCGAATCATCATGATGGGCGCTATGGATAACCTCGTTAAGGGGGCTGCCGGACAGGCTATCCAGAACATGAATATTATGTTTGGATTGCCTGAAGAAACGGGACTTTTACAAGTACCTATGTTCCCTTGCTAATATAGGAGGAAAAGAAGGAATGGAATTGAGGGTTATGGTTCCAAGAGATTACGATAAAGTATATGCTCTGTGGAAAAGTATAAAAGGATTTGGCATTAGAAAAGTTGACGATTCAAGAGATGGCGTTGAAGTATTTCTAAAGAGGAATCCAACGACGAGTGTAGTGGCAGAAAAGGATGGTGAAATAGTAGGAGCGATTCTTTGTGGTCATGATGGCAGATACGGATATATGTATCATGTTTGTGTGAAAGAAGAATACCGTCGCCAAGGAATAGGAAAAGATATGGTAGTATTCTGTATGCGAGCTCTAAAGGAAGAACATATTAATAAAATTGCTCTCATAGCCTTTATAACTAATGATGGTGGCAACGCATTTTGGCATCAGATAGGTTGGAAGCCTCGTGCTGATCTGAATTATTACGATTTTACTCTTAACGAAGAAAATATTATTGCTTTTAACGAATAATGAAACAAATTGAAGGAGGCGTAACTGCAGCCAAAGGATTTGAGGCTGCTGGTGTAAACGCAGGGATTAAATACAAGAACCGCAATGATATGGCACTCATTTATAGTGAGAGTCCTTGTGTCGCTGCGGGCGTATTTACTACTAATGTAGTAAAGGCTGCACCTGTTTTATGGGATAGGTATCTGATAGATAATTACGATGACATGCATGCCGTTGTCATTAATGCTGGTATTGCTAATGCATGCACTGGTGAGGAAGGCATGAACTATTGTAAGAAGACTTCTGAGGCAGCCGGAAAACTGTTTAATATAGATGCAAATAGTGTGGCTGTTGCTTCTACTGGAGTAATAGGAATGCAGTTACCTATCGATAGAATTGTAAATGGCATATCTCTGCTAAAGGAAGCGAAAGGTAATACACTGAGTCATGGTCATGTTGCTGCACAATCAATCATGACAACAGACACCAAGCCCAAAGAAATTGCTTTTCAGTTTGTAGTAGGAGGCAAAACCGCAACTATTGGTGGAATGTGTAAGGGCTCTGGTATGATTCATCCCAATATGTGCACTATGCTTTGTTTTATTACAACAGACGTTGCTATTAGCAAGTCTCTTTTGTCGGAGGCATTGAGCAACGATGTGGTGGATACCTTTAATATGGTTTCAGTGGATGGGGATACTTCCACCAATGATACTGTAATGGTATTAGCAAATGGAGAGGCTGGCAATGTAAAGATAGAAAGTAAAGGTGCAGACTATGATGAATTCTGCAAAGCTCTCCATGCTGTAATGGAGGGTATCTCTAAGATGATTGCGGGAGATGGTGAGGGTTGTACTTGTTTGTTCGAGTGTAAGGTCGTTCATGCCAATACAAAAGAGAATGCAAGAACTTTGGCTAAAAGCGTTATCACTTCCAATCTGACAAAAGCCGCTATTTTTGGACATGATGCTAACTGGGGAAGAATACTTTGTGCTTTAGGTTATTCTGGCGTACACTTTGACCCTTACAAAGTCGATATTTGGTTTGAAAGCAAAGCTGGAAAACTGAAGATTGTAGAGAATGGTATCAGTACAGGTTACAGTGAAGAGAAAGCGACAGAGATTCTTTCGCAGGAATATGTGACCGCCGTTTGTGATATGCACAATGGAGACGAGGAGGCTACGGCCTGGGGCTGTGATCTGACCTACGAATATGTGAAGATAAACGGAGATTATAGATCATAAAAACAAGATAGAGAATGTACGAGGAACTTATTAAAAAAGCGGAAGTTCTCATTGAGGCACTTCCTTATATAGAGCGTTTCAATAGAAAAGTTGTAATTATCAAGTATGGTGGTAGCGCAATGGTGGATGAAACCTTGCAGAAGCAGGTTATCCAAGATGCTGTACTGTTGAAACTTGTTGGTTTCAAACCCATTATAGTTCATGGTGGTGGTAAGGAAATCAGCAAGTGGATAGAGAAAACCGGTATGGTGCCTCATTTTGTAAATGGCCTGCGAGTAACCGATGCGCCCACTATGGAGATTGTTGAAATGGTGCTTAACCGTGTGAACAAGACGTTGGTGAAGATGATTGAACAAATGGGCGTACACAGTATCGGTATCAGCGGCAAAGATGGCGGTATGCTCCATGTTCAGAAAAAACTTTCTAAAGGTGAAGACATAGGTTGGGTAGGTGAGATTGATAAGGTGAATCCTAAGCCGCTCCAAGATTTGATTGCGAATGATTATCTTCCTGTTGTGTGTCCTGTGGGATTTGATGACAATTACGACAACTTCAATATCAATGCAGATGATGCGGCTTGTGCAATAGCCAAGGCTATGAAGGTTGAGAAGCTTGCTTTCCTTTCAGATGTTCCCGGTGTATATAGAGATCCTAATGATCCTTCTTCATTGATTTATGAATTGCCTTACGATGAGCTAACAACCCTGATAGAAAGTGGTGCTATTACAGGAGGAATGTTACCCAAACTTCTTAGTTGTAAAGATGCTATTGACAATGGGGTATCTAGGGTTCATATTATGGACGGCCGTATTCCACACTGTGTGCTTCTGGAGATATTCACAAACCGGGGTATTGGTACAGCCATCATGAGTAAGAATAGCGAACGTTACTTTAAAGGTTAAGGTTATGAGCAAGACTGAACAAATTATGCAGGCTTCTAATGATGCCTATTTAGCTATATATAAACGTTTTCCTGTCGCCTTCGATCATGGCGATGGTGTATATCTGTACGATGTTGATGGGAAGCAGTATTTGGACTTTGGAGCCGGCATTGCTGTAATGGGACTAGGTTATGGCAATAAGCGTTACAATGATGCTTTAAAGGCCCAGATTGACAAATTGGTCCATACTTCTAATTTGTTCTATCATGAGCCAGGATCTATTGCAGCCGCTAAACTTCGAGAAGCAACAGGTTTGCAGCATGTATTTTTTACTAATAGTGGAACTGAAGCTATTGAAGGGGCCTTGAAACTTGCTAAGAAATTTGCTAACAATGCGGGTAAGAAAGATTATGATATCATTGCAATGAATCATAGTTTCCATGGACGTTCGTTAGGAGCTCTCAGCGTTACTGGAAATGATCACTATAGAGTACCTTTCGAGCCATTAATGCCCAATGTTAAGTTTGCTGATTATAATGACCTTGCAAGTGTTGAATCTTTGATTAGTGACAATACTGCAGCTATTATCATGGAAACCATACAAGGTGAAGGTGGAGTATACCCTTCTAAACCAGATTTTATTGAAGGCGTACGTGCATTGTGTGACAAACATAACGCTTTGATGATATTAGATGAGATACAATGTGGCATGGGGCGCTCTGGTTATATGTTCGCGTATCAAATGTATAATATAATGCCGGATATAATGCTTTGCGCAAAAGCCCTTGGTTGTGGAGTACCGGTGGGTGCATTTGTGTGCAATGACCGAGCAGCTTCTATGACATTTGGTGATCACGGTACGACATATGGAGGGAATCCTTTTGTGTGCGCTGCAGTAAGCGAAGTGTTTGATATATTCAAAGACGAACATATAATTGAGCATGTACAAGAAGTTAGTCAGTATCTTTGGGAACAATTGGAAATCCTAAAAGTAAAGTATGATAGCATAGTTGATCACCGAGGAATGGGGCTAATACAAGGTTTGGAGTTTAAAGACAATCCTTCAGAGATAGTTAAGAAAGCACTTGAAAATGGGCTTGTCTTAATTGCTGCAGGAAATAATACTATTCGTTTTGTACCACCTCTGACTATTACGAAAGACAACATCAGAGATATGATTAGACAACTAATAATGCTGTTATAGTTGCTTTCTTTTATTAATAAAGTATAGTTTAGTACATTTGTTTTTGATATGAACATTTTAATAATATCACCGAGCTATCCGGATCGATATAAAGTTCATTATCCCTTTGTGAAGCAACTTGTGGATGAGTTTGCGAGGCAAGGGCACAAGTGTTCGGTGATTGCTCCATATAGTATCACAAAGAATAGGAGATTTTACAAGTCAATAGAATCTGACGGTATGGTTACCGTGTATCGGCCTAATTACCTCTCATTTTCAAATATGAGAATCGGAGGAGTCAGCCTCTCGGTTTTTTTTAGAAGAAAAGCAGTCATTCGAGCGACACAAAAGCTTCCCCAAAAGCCAGATATTGTGTATTGCCATTTTTGGGAGAGTACTGTTGACGCATATCCATACGCAAGAAGAAATAACATACCTATGTTTGTCGCGTCTGGCGAAAGCTCTATAGCCAGCATTATCAATCCGTCAGCGATTTCCCAAGCTATAAGGGATTATATCTCAGGTGTAATATGTGTGTCAACTAAGAATAAAGAGGAAAGCATCTCATTGGGACTTACAACCGGAGACCGGTGTTTTGTAAAACCGAATGCAGTTAATAGTCGTCTGTTTAGAAAACTTGATAAGGTAGAGTGTCGTCGTAAGTTAGGTTTTCCTCAAGATGCATTTATTATTAGTTTTGTGGGCGCATTTATTGAAAGGAAGGGGGCTAATAGAGTTGCGGCAGCTATTCGTCAACTGACTGATAAATCTGTGCATTCCATCTTTATCGGGCAAGGTGATGTGGATCCGATTTGTGATAACATTCTTTTTAAAGGGGCTTTGCGCCATGAGCAGATACCTGAGTACTTGTGTGCTTCAGATGTATTCGTTCTACCAACTTTGAAAGAGGGATGTTGCAATGCTATTGTAGAGGCGATGTCGTGTGGCTTGCCAATTATATCTTCTAATCTATCCTTTAATTGGGATGTGTTAGATGATACAAATGCGGTTTTGATTGATCCGATGAATATAAATGCTATTACAGACGCTATAGTGAAACTACGTGATAATCGGCAAATAGTGCAAACCATGTCAAAGATGTCACTAGATAAGGCACTGTCCCTGACAATTGATAAACGGGGAGAGGCTATCCTTTCTTTTATTAAATCATGTCTTTAAGTTTTCTTTTCTTTAAGATAAAAGTAGAGATTATGGTAATTATTTATTGTTTTCCCTAAACGAAGGTGTTTGAATGAAAAGAATAGTATTTGTTGTTAATGCTTTGCATATGCAGCGTTGTGTTAAGCGTATTGACGAGATTGCTGAAAACGGTTATTCTGTCGAAGCGTACGGCTTTGATAGGGGGGTTGATGTGCGGAAACGCCCCACAAGTTGTACCATTGAGGTAATAGGAAAGATAAGTAACTCTACGAGTTACCTAAAAAGATTGAAAACAATTTATAATGGTATTAAACGGGTTTTGAAGTCAACAAAGGGCGAAGATGTGGTTTATTACCTTTTCGGGCTTGACAATGCGATGTTTTTTATGCTTCAGTCAAGACGTAAATTTATTTATGAGGAGTCAGACTTAGTTCATACATATATGAAATCTGGTTTGGCTCGACGCTTTTTTGAAAGGGTTGACAGAAAAGCAATAAAGAAATCATTGCTTGCTGTATTTACATCGGAAGGTTTTGTTAGGTATCATTTTGGGGCTCAGCGACCTAAAGACACAGTTGTGGTTGCAAACCGTTTACCAATTAGTGTAACCAAACTTGCAATTGTTAAGAAAAAAACAGTTGATATTAGACATCTCTCCATTAGCTTTGTTGGATTTATTAGATTTAAAAGTATTTATAATTTTTGCAAAGTTTTCTGTCAAGAATTTCCTCAGCATGAATTCCACTTTTATGGTACTACGGATAATGACAGCGATAGGGCTATGTTTGATCGTTTGAAGAACTACAATAATTGCCATTTCCATGGTGCATTTTTCCACCCTAATGATTTGCCGGAAATATATGCAAAAACAGATCTTGTCCTATCAACTTACGATGTGGAAAACGAGAATGTACGTTTTGCGGAACCAAATAAAATCTATGAGTCTATCTACTTTAGGACTCCAATAATTGTGTCGAGTGGTACTTATTTGGCAGAAAAGGTAAATGAGCTAGGAATAGGATATGATATTGATGCAATGAAGGATGAAGAAATAATTAATTTTATTCAGCAGCTGGATAATGAGAGTATTAATCAAAGGATATCTAACATAAATTGTATTGACAAAATAAAAGCAATAAATATAAATGATGAATTTTTTGAAAGGTTAAAGGTTTCAATTGAATAGTTTAGTGAATGAAAAAAGTTTTGTTTTTATTTATCTTTATTCACTTTTTAACTACGTGTTATGCAATAAGTGTACGTAATCCCATTGATTATGGAATTGAAAAAGCCAGCGATGGTATTGAAAGGTATAACATTTTATTGCGATGTCACGAAGATGCCATAAGGGAGGGAGCGTCGATTAGTTATCGCGGACTTGATACCATTCGTATAGATATCCCTCAGAATGCGGTTACAATACCATTGTCAAGAGAAACCGATTTTTCAGGCGTAACTATTTTGGTAACAAACAACAGTAAAGAGTTTTTGTTATTCAATTTGAACGATGCTGTATGCAGTCTAAGTGGTGTTAATGGAAAGAATATTGATAGTGGGAACTATAATAATATAGAACAATTAAAAAACGGGAAGCATTTACTAATTATAGAAGATCGTAATCTTTGGACTCCAAGAACCGGTTATGCAACAAAAACGTATAGGCGTGATATACAGATTGTGAAAAATGGTATAGCATTGAACTCGCCCACATATAATTATGATACTCCAACGAGTTCTCCAATAACATGGTTTAAGAAGATTGACGATAAAAGAATTATTATCAAGAACCTTACTTTTATTAGGACTAAGGAATCAACACAAAAAACATATTGTTTGCGCATTGATAATCAATTTAATGTTGAACTTAATACAATAAAAATAATTACACCCGAAGATTCTATAAAATATGCTGATTATGCTATCAGTATACATGATTGCGCAAATGTGACACTTAACAATATTACAATAAACGGTACGTACTCACAATCCCATAAATATGGATATGGCATAAGTCTTAATAATATCTATAACCTAAAGGTGAAGAAGATGTATGCGCGTTCAAAGTGGGGTGTCTTTGGAACAAATAATCTCAATAAAGTTGTTTTAAAAGACTGTGATATTAATCGCTTTGATATACATTGCTATGGCCGTGATATTAAGATGGTCAATTGTAAGTTTTCCAGTTATTACAATCAGTTTTCTTCAATTTATGGCAGAGTATTATTTAAAAGGTGCAGTTTTTCTAATTTTACACCACTTCTCATAGAATCATCTTTTAATGCGTATACTCCTTTTGATGTTGAGTGGAGAAATTGCCAGTTTTATTTGGATAGTAATAATGATTATATTATTACACTTCGCGGGGTGCCGGCCGAGATTAATGAGAGGTTAGAACTTGCCACTAAATGTCTTCCCAATATTAGGATGGTGAATTGTGAACTATTTATGGATAATAGTATAAAGGAATGGTATCTAATTAAGACGGGAGGATTAGAGTATAATGGTTCTTTTGGTTATACTACTAAAATAATTCTGGAGAGCATAAAGGTTCATTCAAGTAAAGATGTGTCTTTTAGTGTTTCTACAGAACCGATATCTTATGTTAATTCAATTCATACTCAATATAGAATTAAACGTATACAATGACTAATGATCAAGTATCAGTTATAATGCCCACTTATAAATGTGGAAGGTTTATTGGGAAAAGTATTAAATGTGTACAGTCTCAGTCTTATCAGAACTGGGAATTGATAGTAGTGGATGATTGTTCAGATGATGATACTGTTGATATAGTCCACGAGTTAATGAAAACAGATAATAGAATAAGGTTATATCAAAATGGTTGTAATAGTGGGGCTGCAGTATCCCGTAATACTGCATTGAGAAATGCAAAAGGACGTTGGATAGCATTCCTTGATAGCGATGATTTGTGGGAACGAACTAAGTTGGAAAAACAGATAAAGTTCATGGAGGATAATGGCTATGCCTTTTCCTATCATGAATATATTGAGATTGATGAGCAAGATAAGGAATTAGGTGTGCATGTAAGTGGCAAAGAGCATGTTGGTAAATTCGATATGTTTGCGTGCTGCTGGCCTGGTTGTCTTTCTGTAATGTATGATGCGTCTAAGATAGGGCTTATTCAGATTAACGACATTAAGAAGAACAACGATACCGCTATGTGGTTGAAGGTTATCCGCAAAGCAGACTGTTATTTGCTGCCAGAAACACTAGGAAAGTATCGCAGACGTGCTAATTCCATAACACCTAAACCATTGTGGAAACGTATTTGGGCACATTATCCACTATTCCGTGTGGCAGAGGAGATGAATCCTATAAGTGCTACATTCTGGGTTATAATGAATGTGTTTGGGAATGCATATAAGAAAATGAAGTATGTTAAGAAAATAGAAGCGTAATATTATGAACATGAAACTTAGAAATATCCCTTTCTCTCCGCCTGATATGACGGAGGCTGAGGCAAAAGAAGTGCGTGAAGCAATTCTTTCTGGTTGGATTACAACGGGTCCCAGAACCAAGAAACTGGAGCAGCAGATAAGCGAGTTTGTTCATACGGACAAGACGGTATGTTTGAACTCTGCAACAGCAGCTATGGAGATGGTGCTTCATCTGCTGGATCTGAAACCAGATGATGAAGTAATTGTGCCGGCATATACATATACAGCAACAGCATCTGTTACGCAACATGTGGAGTGTAAGCTGGTGATGGTTGACAGCCAGAAGGATTGTGTGGAGATGGACTATGAGCAGTTGGAGAAGGCTATTACCGAGAAAACAAAGATGATTGCACCTGTGGATATTGCTGGTGTAGTAGCAGATTACGATAGAGTCTTTGAGATTGTAGAGCGGAAGAAAGCTCTCTTCCATCCAAACAATGCTTTACAAGCTAAGATAGGACGCATCATTGTTTCAGCAGATTGTGCACACTCCTTTGGCGCAAACCGCAAGGGCAAAATGGCGGGTGAGATAGGTGACTTCAGCTCTTTCAGCTTCCACGCAGTAAAAAACTTCACTACAGCGGAAGGTGGTGCAATGACTTGGAAGTTGCCGTTTGGGAACGAGGTGGTGCCTAAGGATGTCGATTACATGCCCACAGTTCCAAAGAAGGAAGAGGAGACTTGGAATGAGTTGCTCTATCGTATAGGTCAGTTGTTCTCTCTTCATGGACAAAATAAGGATGCTCTTGCTAAGACCAAATTGGGGGCTTGGGAGTATGATATCATTGGACCATGGTACAAGTGCAATATGACGGACATTATGGCCGCTCTGGGTCTGGTACAGATGGAACGCTATCCCAAGCTTCTTGAAAGAAGATATGAGATTGTGGCCAAGTATAATGCTGCTCTGAAGGATTGCAATGTGGCCGTTCTCAACCATAAGGATTCAGATCATTGTAGCTCTCATCACTTGTATCTGGTGCGTCTGCTGGGTAAGACTCGTGAAGATGCTAACAAGGTGATTGAGCAGATGGCAGAACGTGGTATTGCTTGCAATGTGCATTATAAGCCGCTACCTATGATGACAGCGTACAAGGCCTTAGGTTTTGATATAAAGGATTATCCCAATGCCTTCCATCTCTTTGAGAACGAAGTAACGTTACCTCTGCATACCTGTCTCTCTGATGAGGATGTAGAATACGTGATTACCAACTTTGTTGATATCATTAAGAATATCTAATGAAGAGACTGTTTGATATAGTGGCCAGTGGATTAGGATTAGTGGTTTTAAGTCCACTATTCCTAATCATTGCCATCTGGATTAAGCTGGATTCAAAAGGACCGGTTTTCTACCGCCAAGTCCGTGTTGGACGTTACAATAAAGACTTCCGTATATTTAAGTTCCGCTCGATGAGGGTAGGGGCAGATAAAGGGAGTCTTGTGACCATCGGTGGACGTGATCCCAGAGTGACTCGTTCTGGTTATTGGATTCGTAAGTTCAAACTGGATGAGCTGCCTCAACTCATCAACGTTTTCATAGGTGATATGTCCTTGGTAGGGCCAAGACCAGAAGTAAGACATTATGTGGACTACTGGACGCCCGAGCAGATGCATGTGCTAGATGTACGCCCAGGTATTACGGATCCGGCCTCCATTAAGTTCCGTAACGAAAATGAGTTGATGGAGAAGGCGGAAGATCCCGAAAAATACTACATCGAGGTCATCATGCAGGAGAAGATTAAACTGTATCTGGAGTATGTAGAGAAACACTCTTTCTTATATGATCTTGGCTTAATCTTCAAAACGTTTTGGGTTATTGTGTCGGAGAGATAGAATTGTGAGACAGAATAAAACCATAAATGCATTCTTTGATTTACTAAGAGCCGGTCTTTGGGAGGAAGATATACTTCTTTCACAATACGGGCAGATTGATTTCAACGAGATCTATAGGCTTGCAGAAGAGCAGGCAGTTGTCGGGCTTGTTGCGGCCGGCTTGGAGCATGTCAAGGACGAAAAGCCTCCTCAGACGTTGGTTCTACAACTTGTTGGACAGACATTACAGATAGAGCAGCGGAATAAGTCCATGAACTCTTTTATTGGAGAAATGGTCGAGAAAATGCGAGATAAGGGTATATACACACTGCTCGTTAAGGGACAGGGCATAGCACAATGTTACGAACGCCCTTTATGGAGATCATCAGGTGATGTGGATTTCTTTCTTAGCAATGATAACTATGAGAAAGCCAAACAATTCCTTCTTCCTTTCTCATCAGGAAACAAACCTGAAAGGCTCTATTCAAAAGAGATGGGGCTAAATATTAGTCCTTGGTATGTAGAGGTGCATGGATCATTACGAACTGGATTATCCACGCGTGTTGATAATGTTATTGATTCCGTTCAGAAGGATGTGTTTTGTAACGATGATGCACGCTCATGGATGAATGGTAAAACTCAAGTGTTTCTGCCTGCACCTGACAGTGATGTTTTCTTTGTGTTTACTCACTTTATCAAACATTTCTATAAAGAAGGTGGGGTTTCGATAAGGCAGCTATGTGACTGGTGCAGGCTGCTCTGGACTTTCCGGGATAATATAAACATTGAATTGCTTGAAAAGAGACTGAAAAGATCTGGACTTTGGGACGAATGGAAAGGGTTTGCTACTGTAGCAGTGGATTATCTGGGAATGCCTATTGAAGCTATACCTCTTTACTCTAAGGCTGAAAAATGGAGTAGGAAAGCAGAAAAGATTGTGGACTTTATTCTTAAAGGAGGGGAATGGAGGAAATGGAAAGATACTTATAGGGTTGGGCGAATCTTCCCGATGAGTACTTTAAAATTCTTTCCCGGCATAATACTTAACGTCAATTGGCTTAAGATTAAAGAAAGAGTGTTAAAGGCATGAACATCAAAATTATAAAGCGTATTCGTGATTTTCTTGAAAACGAGGCTCGGTCATGTTCAATGGATTTTGGGTGTGTAACGCCTCAGTACGTTTATCGCATGTGGGGTAGAACGGTAGCTCTTGAGGAGATTGAGGCTGGATTAAAGGAGATAAAGAATGGTTGTAGATAAGAAGATACTGGATGAGTTAACGGTTAAGGCAATAGTAAATTCAAGGTTGCGTTGTAATCTGGATATGCGGAATTCAGCTGACGACCAGTCACAACGGATGTTGAATGCGCTGGAGCCGGGAACTGTGATGCCTATACACAGGCATAAGGGTTCTTCTGAGACGTGTATCTGCATTCGCGGACATTTTGAGGAGTATTTCTATGACTCTGACGGGCGTCTGACGGATACCATTGATATGGTTCCAGGAGGAGTGGCTCTGAATATCGAGAAAGGCCAGTGGCATAGCTTGAAGTGTCTGGAGAGTGGGACGGTGCTGTTTGAGGCGAAAGATGGACCCTATCATCCGCTGGAAGAGGATGAAGTATGGAACGGGTAAAAATATCCTGAAAGGTATATGGGCTTTTTGTTCTTTTGTGTTTGTACCGCAAAGAAGACCGAGGATTGAGAGCTGAAGTTTAATAGTTTAAGATATATTCAATGAAGATTTTAGTAACTGGTGCCAAGGGGTTTGTTGGAAAGAATCTTTGTTGGGCGCGGAAGAACATTAAGGAAGGTAAGGATAGGCGGTTCCCGGAACTGGCTATCGAAGCTGTTTATTAATACGATATTGACAATACTGCAGAAGAACTTGACAGGTGGTGTAGTGATTGTGATTTCGTATTCAATCTTGCAGGTGTGAATCGCCCGAAGGAGCAGTCTGAATTTATGGC
>JAEEGL011038116.1_pt1 | contig 29242 bp, 28 predicted proteins | sample 9134231 | NCBI WGS metagenome assembly JAEEGL01 (sample SAMN16246548, study PRJNA631951) | gut metagenome | biome: gut microbiome; feature: rumen; material: fiber-attached | host: Bos | place: Iran: Karaj | collected 2018-10 | reverse complement strand
CAAACACATTCCAGCACCACAAGTAGACGTTTCTGGACCACTTCAATTATTAGTATCTAATATAAGCTACGATGATTACTTAGGAAGACTAGGTGTAGGAAGAGTAGAAAGAGGATCAATTAAAGTTGGACAAAACGTTGTAGTATGTAAAGATGAAGGAAAAACAATCCAAGGAAAGATTGCAAAACTTTATACATATGAAGGATTAAATAAAGTTGAAGCTGAAGAAGTTCAAGCTGGAGATATTTGTGTATTCTCAGGAATTGCTGACTTAAATATTGGTGAAACAATTTGTGACCCAGCTCATCCAGATAAAATACCATTTGTAAACATTGATGAACCAACAGTATCAATGACATTTAGTGTAAACGATGGACCTTTAGCTGGAAAAGAAGGAAAATTCGTAACATCAAGACATATTAGAGAAAGATTAATGAAAGAGCTTGAAAGAAACGTATCATTAAAAGTTAATGATACAGATAAAGCTGAAAGTTTCGAAGTATGTGGTAGAGGTGAATTACACATTTCTATTCTTATTGAAACAATGAGAAGAGAAGGATTCGAATTATTAGTTTCAAGACCAAAGGTTATCTTCAAAGATATTGATGGTGTTAAATGCGAACCAATCGAAAGATTAGTTGTTAATGTTCCAGATGAATTTGTTGGTAATGTTATTGAAAAACTTGGTAAAAGAAAAGCAGAAATGGTAAATATGGAACCAGCTGAAGAAGGACATACAAAAATTGAATTTAAGATTCCTGCAAGAGGTTTAATAGGATATCGTTCAGAATTCATGACAGATACAAAAGGTAATGGAGTTATGAATCATATATTTGATTGTTATGAACCTTATAAAGGTGACATATCATCAAGAACAAGAGGAACAATTATAGCATTTGAAAAAGGAACATCAGTTACTTATGGATTATTTAATGCTCAAGATAAAGGTGATTTATTTATAGGTCCTGGTGTTGATGTTTACGAAGGAATGATAGTTGGTTTAAATTCTCGTGCTGAAGATTTAGCAATCAATGTATGTAAAGAAAAACACTTAACAAATACAAGAGCTTCAGGATCAGACGAAGCATTAAGACTAGTTCCACCAATTCAATTCTCACTGGAAAAAGCTATTGAATTTATAGCAGATGATGAATTGGTTGAAGTTACTCCAAAGAGTATTAGATTAAGAAAGAAAATATTAGACTCTAAAGAACGTGAAAGAGCAAACAGAAATAAAAACGCGTAAAAACGCGTTTTTGTTGTATATAAAAGGATGGATGTTTTATGAACGAAACAGAATTATTAAAAATAAAAGAAAAAGCTTTAGAAGAACATATACCAATAATAATGGATGATACTTTAGAAATAATGGGTAATATACTAAAAGAAGTAAAACCTAAAAGAATATTAGAAATTGGTACTGCTGTTGGTTATTCTGCTATATGCTTTTCTAAATTCTTAGCAGAGGGTGGAACAATAGATACAATAGAGAGAGAACATGATAGAGTAGAAGAAGCAAAAGTAAATATTGTGAAAACAGAAGTAGCAGATAAAATTAACATCTTTGAAGGCGATGCAGTAGAGATACTACCTACATTTGAAGGAACTTATGACATGGTATTTATTGATGCTGCAAAAGGTAAATATCCATTTTTCTTGGAACAAGCTTTACGAATGCTTGCTCCTAATGGTATAATATTTGCAGATAATATTTTATATAAAGGTTATGTAATGAGTGACTATAATAAACATAAACAAAGAACAGCTGTTACAAACCTTAGAAAATATATAAAAGAGACAACTGAAAATCCGCTTCTAGAAACGGAAATATTAGAAGTAGGAGATGGACTAGCGATAACAAGAAAGAAGGTATAGAAATATGGAAATAGAAGACATAGCCATACCACCTAGAAAAGGAAATAGACAGAAAGTATATCCTACTAACCCAATAGTAGATACATCAGCATTAGAAAAAGCAGAAGCTTATATGCAAATATTAAATGAACAATTAGACGGTTTTTTCTTATCTGTTGAATGTATCAGCAGAATTTTATGTATTTTTGCAGAAAATGGAATTTTACAATCACATTATATGGGATTAAATGCAAGAATAAAAGATCAATCTAGTATTCAACAAAATTCAATAGAAAGCTGGGAAAAGATTCAAGAAAATGATGGTATAGAAGGAAAAACAGTTGATGATATTTTTGGAATGGAAATTCAAACAAAAACTGAGATTCAAAAAGAAATAGTTTCGGTTTTTTTCAGATATATAATAGATAGAAATAAGGAAAAATACCATGATAAGACAAACGGATATAGAGCATATCATGTTTTAGGTTGTTTTAGAAGATTAGATAATATTGCTCTTTATACTAACTTTCAGCCTGAATATGTTTTAAGATTAATTGAAAATATTAAATTACCTGAAATTCCAGAAATTGAACAAATTAGAAGTAAAATAATCCAAAAGTTTATCGGAACTGAAGATTTAATAAAACAAGATGGAACAATACAGAAAATTTCTGGGCTTATGACTTTAAAAGAAAAAGACTTTTTGGGACAATATGCTAGATCTATTGAAATTTCAAAATTAATTCAAGAAATGATAAAGAAAGTTAGAGAACATATTAATGAACCTGATAATATGATACAAATAAAAGAGTTTTTAAAACAGATAGAACCTATCACGAAACTTCCTATCAAGATGATGTTTTTAAATAGTGTTAGAATTGCACCTGAAACTGTAAAAAACATGATAGAAAAATCATCATTAGACGATGAAACCAAAATATATATTTTAGAACACTTTATTCAATATATTATAGATAAACAAATAGAATATAAAGAAATACAAGATGATCCTTCTAAAGAACAAGAATCAGAACAAATTCTTGTGGATATTGAGAACAAGCAACAAGAATTTTTACAATATATCGTAAATAATGGTTTACTACAAGACATTCCTACACCAACAGGAGTTTCAAATGCATTTAATACAGCAATTAATGAAATAAATACAATGTTACAAAACAATCAAGAAATTTCTTTTTATTTTCCAGTAGAGATGCAAATAAAAACAGAAGAGGTTGCTTATGCAGGAATATATGATAAGAAAATGTCACATCATAGACACAAAAATTCAAACATGAGAATGATTTTACAGGCGTTATATAATCAAACTCTATTGCCAGGAATAAATTCACCCCTTAAATTTGTCGCTGAAAGAGGCAAGATAAAATTGAAAAGATTTGATGTTACAGTTGAAGAAAATTATCCATTTGCACAAGAGTTTATAGAAGTATATAGAAGGGCAATAGCATATAGACCAGATGACCAAACAGTATATGGGGAATCAGAAGAAGGACAAACAAGGAGCAAAAAATTTAAACTATCTGAGCAACAAAGAGCAAAAGCATATTTTGCAACATATGAAGAAAAAATAAATACTATACTAACATTATTAGCAATAGAATTTCCAGCATTAAGACCTTATGTAAAAACTTCATATAATATGAAAAGGATTGAGAATCTTACAGAACATGATCATAAATTAATTAGAGAATATTTATTAACACTTTTATTAGGTCAAGATATACTCTTAAGAAAAAAAGCAAAAGATGTTATGAAGCTTGCAAAATTAATAGATGATATTGAAGAAGCATATAAAAAGAAACAAACTCTAAAAGAAGATGGTAAAAAGCGAGATATATCAAGTGAAGAGGCTGAAACTTTGACTATATTTAGTTGGGACGAATTTAATGGATATGCTACTGGAGATATTACAAGTGAAAATCCTGGAGGGAATTCTGGAGATGAAAACCCAGGTGGAAATGATGAAAGATAATATTTTTTAAGGAGAGTAATATGAAAAAGCCTGAACTATTAGCACCAGCAGGTTCATTTGAAAAAGCAAAAACCGCTTTTCTATATGGGGCTGATGCAGTGTATTGTGGTACATCATCACTTTCTCTAAGAACAAGAGCAGACATGAATGATGATGACTTATTTAAAACAATTGAATATGCTCATGAATTAGGAAAAAAAGTATATACAACTATTAATATTTATGCTTGGGACACAATGTATGAAGAAATAAAAAAACAAGCTAAAGTATTAAATGATTTAAAGGTAGATGCAATTATTATTTCAGATGGAGGGGTAGTTGATGCTATCAAAGAAGCTGCTCCAGATGTAGATATACATATAAGCACACAAGCAAATATCGTTAGTTATCATACAGCAAATTTCTGGTATAAGAATGGAGCATCAAGAGTAATTCTTGCAAGAGAATTATCTAAAGATCAAATAAATGAAATTGTAAAGAATACTCCAATGGGATTAGAAACAGAAATGTTTGTACATGGAGCAATATGTTTTGGATATTCTGGAAGATGTTATCTAAGTGATTTCTTAGCATCTAGATGCGCTAACTTAGGTGATTGTGCTCAAAGTTGTAGATGGGCATATAATGTATATGTTGAAGAAGCAAATAATCCAGGAAATCTTATGCCAGTAGAAACAGATGATAAAGGAACATATATATTCTCATCTAAAGATCTATGCTTAATAAATGAAATACCAGAACTTGTCAATTCAGGAGTAGATAGTTTTAAAATTGAAGGAAGACTTAAAACAGAATATTATTTAGCAACTGTAATTAATACATATAGAAATGCTATAGATGATTATATAAAAAATCCGGATAAGTTTAATTCTAAAAAATACTTAAATGAATTAGAAAAAGTTAAAACAAGAGGACTTACAACATTTTATTATAATAGTAGAGATAACAAAGATTTTCAAGAATTTGATGGAAAACAATATAATCCAGATTATGAGTATGGAGGAAAAGTATTAACTACTGATAAAGATAAATATATAGTAGAAATTAGAAATAGACTTCAAGTAGGGGATACAATGGAAATAATTGTTCCTGGTCAAATAGAAAGTTATCGTTTTATAATTGATGAATTATGGGATTATGAAACAGATGAAAAAATTGACTTTGTAAACCCAGGAAAACAAGGACAAAAAGTTAAAATGAAATTACCAATTAAATGTGATGAAAATTGGATATTAAGAAGGAAAAAGGCATAAAACCTTTTTCTTTTTTATGGTATATTTAATATTATAAAACACAAACAGCCACTTCCTGTGAAGGAAATAGCTGTTTTTTGTGTCCTGATTTTTAAGACTTCAGGATCTCATCGGTGCCACCAGACCGCTTCCAGTCGGCAGCAAATTTTTCGGCTTCCGCTTCGGATTCACAGACGATGAAGCCAAGAATGGCAACATCATCTCCATGATAAGCATGGTCAACCAGCGCGAAAACTGTAGAATGATATACATCATCTTTGGACACAGAGTGAACTCTGTGCAGTTCTCTTGCAGCAAAGTCACCATTATATCTTACCAGGGAGAGGTTCTGTGAACGTACTTTAGAAGCCATTGTGCTCAGGGCAAATGCGAGGATTGCCGGAGCGTTGCCCTTCCGAGACATCAACATGATTCTCACCCTTTCGTATTTGGTCACGAGCAACACAAATTCTGTGTGCTCTCTGGGCAGGTGGGTTTCCAACATGCATATGGCTTATGCACATTTAGCCTATTATAACACATAAAAAACGGAAAATCAAGGGAATAAAAGCTATAAAATAAAAAATCACCCGTCCCTGGGTGATTTTGCGTAGGGGCGGGGCCATCAATTTTACGACAGATGGATGTCGTCGACGCGGTTGTGGATCTGATGCGTGACGGTTCTTCCGTTCACGGACTTGATGTTGCCCCAGATACGAGCAACCGCTTCAAATTCGACCTCGTTGTCGCAGCTGATTATCGCGACTAATTTTGCATCGTCGTAATCAAACTGGAGATCGCAAATAGCATACTGCAGCGGCCCCCAGGGCATAAGACGGAACTTGCTGGTTCCGAGCTCTGCGACGATGTTCATGATCATGTCCGCGGTCGAGGCGTACATGGTAGAGTTGACCTTTTTCATAAGACAATACCTCCTTGTCTGTGGTTTAAGGTCAGATTGCACCTATGGAAGGTGCTTGTACCTGCGGATATTATCGCGCATCATATATATTATAACACAAATTAACATAATTTGCAAATTGAGAGTAGTTGTAAGTAGCAAAATAAAGCCGAAAAAAACAAGCATCCCACTTGGCAAAAGTGGGATGCTTGTCGGAATACTGATTCTACTTACTGCATGTTTCAGCAGTGGCAGAATTCATCAGGATTCCAATCAGCCTTGAATTTTTCGGGCTTCCAGCCTGACAACATCTGCTTGCTTCGGTCGTAATCGGTGATGATAAAACCGAAGCTAAAGTCATCAGCAGTGAGTCTCCGGAAGGAGTCCGACAGGGCGGCAAACGTATATCCAGGATTAGGAATGATTGTAGGCTTTGCTACAAAGTTTCCGTTCTCATCATGGATATCGAGCTTGGTCTGCCCATCTTCCTGAATCAGGCAGATATGCACCAGAGCGTGAGTCTGGATGCATGTGAGGATAGTTCTAACAAGAACCATTTTGAGTTCCGAGTCTGTCATTACAGTCTCCTTTCTGGTTTTGTGTCAACATTACGCACGGATAATGTGACACGGGCGGATGTGTTCACTAGTCTAGGAACACGCTGTCTTATCTATTATAACATAGTTTTACATAAAATGCAAAATAACAATAAATATAAAAAACACGAGCTGCTCTCCACGGGGGAAAGCAGCTCGGTCCCATATTCACTCAATGATAAACATGGTAGGAACAGGAAAACTGAACAGGTCAGCTTCCAGCTCCTTAAAAACAGTCCTTACCAGCATGAACCATTCTTTAGCAGGTAGATTCGAGTCGTCGGGCTGGCTGATGTTCCAACCATCAACAATAACACAATCTGCTTCTGCAGAGAAGAACGGTACATCGTATTCGCTAAGAGACTTTCGCAGCGTGACGGTCAGAAACTGTGGTGTTGTGCTCATAGATACGCAGTTCTGATTGATATGCCGCAGCAGCTTTTCACGAACCTGATGTTGCAATTGCGTTTGCGTTTGCATTATGGACTCCTTTCAACAGGTACTGACATTTTGAAAAATGCAGTACGGGCTTTGTATCCACTACTTGAGGGATACGCTAACAGTATTATTATAGCACAATTCTACATGAATTACAAACAGGGGAAAGATGCTGCGAAAAAAAGTTCGTATTTTTTATTAAAAAGTATTGACAAGAAACTTATGTTCGCTTATAATAAGTTCAAGAAACGAAATAATGTTCGTAACGAAGGAGGAGTAATAATGGAAGTTAGAATAGTTAATCATAAAAAATTTAGAAGAAGAATAATATTAGTAGTGTTTATAATATGTTGTGTATTATTTAATATAAAAAATACAGCTTCATCAGAAGCAAAAGTGGAGTATAAAACAATTACAGTTTGTAGTGGGGATACATTATGGAGTATTGCAAAAGTACAACAGACAGAAAACAAATATTACGAAAATTCAGATATAAGAGAAATAGTTTCAAGTATAAGAGAAATAAATAAACTTGACTCTAGTAATTTAAAAGTTGAACAACAATTAATAATTCCAACATTATAATTATATTAATCAAATATACATAAAATTTCTATGGATTTTTATATAAATGTTAAAAGATGGCGGTTTGCCATCTTTTTTACATATAGTTTATTTGACTAAATAAGAATATTATGGTAAACTAAATTAAATGTACATTAATAAAAAAAGAAAATAAAAATACTAAATTATAAAAACTATTTATATAAAAATAAATAGTTATAATTAAAAAAATGGAGGTGGATTTAGCATATGATCCTTGATATAGATATAGAACCATATATAACTAGTTTAAAAGAAGCTGCTAAAAACACGTCTGTTTTTTTAGTTAAATTAATTGATGATAATATTGAGAGTATTAGACATTTAGTACGATTGCAATATATCAGAAATAATATATTTCAACGAATTAAAAGTCTTGATATAAATGCTTTTGCTGAACAAGCAATAGTCAGTGACTATAAAAAACTTGAAGTTCAAATTACGGAGTTTATTAAACCAATACTTGTAGTAATGAAAGAATTAAAGAATAAACAAGAGATTGTATTACCTGAAGCATTAAAAAGCTTTCTAATAGATAATGGTATTACCTCTGAAAGTAACAATACCATTCAAAGTGAAATAATAAATATAATAAAAGAACAGTTTATGACATTTAAAGAACAAGCAAGTGACAGTGAAAATCCTCAAATGGATATTGTATATAATTCAATAAAAATAATGATGCTGAATTACCTGATTGAATTTGCAAAAGAGGATATGGAAAATAGAGAGATATATAGAAATATAGGATTAGATTGTAATATTTTTACAGACGATATTTTAATGAAATTAGGAGAAGGAAGAGACACTAGTGTTATATATCCATTAATTGATATCGAAAACTTTTTAGATAATTTTGAAAAAGATGAAATAGATAATAAAAGAAAAAAATACATAAAAAAAGAAGACTATATTAATAGAATGATAAAGCATATAAGAAGTAATAATATAGAATTGATAAAAAAGTATTATGATGAAATTATATATCAGAATGAAATTGATGAATTAACTAATTTGTTAGGACATAATGTACTTACAAAAGAAGATATTATGACATTAATTAAATTAGGATTCATAAGTAAACAAAGTATACTTATTTTATATTCAAAAGGTCTAGTAATAGATAATGAAGAAGAGTTAACAAGTTTAATGCAAGATGATTTTGAAACAGAACTTGAAATTGCTACTGCAGACAAAAAAATAGAAGCTAAAGATATTACAAGATTTTCAACAATAGATTCTGAATTTCTATTAAGACTTTATGATAAAAAATTAATAGATCTTTCTTATGTAATAGATATTTATTTACTCCATAATCATATACTTGATATTGATGATATAGAATTAATTATAGAGGTATCTGAAGAAACAGGTATGAAACAAGACGGATTAACAAATTTAAGTGGTTATATTCTTCAAAGGATTATGACCAATTTTGTACCAAATAAAGAAGAAGGTCAAAAAGTAGAACAAGAAAAAGAACCAATTAATTTAGATCCTCAAAAAATCAAAGAACTATATTTAAAAAATTATTTAATTTTTGATGATTTAATTAGATTAATTGAAGCAGGTATTATAACAAATGAAGAAGCAAAAGCTATTAATGATGAAATTGTAACAGCAGATAAAATAGATGAATTAAAACAAGTTGAAACAAATGGACAAGAAACAAGAAAATCAAGAAAAAAACATGGACAAAGAGAATTTGAAGAAGGAAGACTTACAAAATCTCAGGAAAGACAAGTTGAACAATTAGAGTTAATAATAGAAGAATTAAGAGAACTAGGTTTTATACCTAAAATTGATATATTAGACAGTGGAGAAGAAGTCTTACCAGAGATTGGTCTTGGTGATTATAAACTATTCTTATCTCAAGACAATCCAGAAGCTGTTATATTAGTTCCTTGCAGGAGAATACCAGAAACTAATAAATATTATAAAACAGAAGAAAATAAAACGTTAGTTGTAAGTTTATCAACAATATACAATTATCTTTTAGGTAAATTTGGAATATCAGCAGATGAGTTATTACAATCTAAATATTTATTAGAAACAAAAATAGGAAAAAATTGGAGAACTAATATTGTAAGAAAACTAAAACAAATAAATGAAATGATAACAGGATTTACTTTGGAACAGCAGGAAAAACAACAGGCTTTAGTAATTGATATAGAAAATAATGTACGTAATAAAGGGAAGAACAAAATAGAAGAAGAACAGGAAAATGCATAGATGTATCATAGAGGAAAGGGAGAATTTTAAATGGATGAAGAAAATAAAGAACTAATACCAATATATCACGTGTTTGTAGATATATTAAATGAAACATATAGCAAAATGGATAGATTAATTTATGAAGCAAAATCAAGAAGTGTAGAATTAGGACAAGAAATTGAAAATAAAACAAGATATATTCTACAATTATTAATTGAAAAATACTTAACAGAGAATGATATACCTCAAATAAGAGAGTGGAGATTACAATCATTTACAAAAGGAAAAACAGTTATAAATATACAAGATATTGTGGAAATGTTTGAACCTTTCGATAGATGTTTTTTACTACTTTCAGATACTCGTTTCGAATTATTAGAAAGCAAACAAGAATTTAGTGAAGAAGCTGCTAAATTCTTAGAAGAAAATGGATTAAAAACAACATTAACTCCTGATTTGTTTGATGAAGTTCAAAGAATAATTAAAAGATTTCTTGAAAAAGGAGAATTATACTGTAGGAACAATCCAGGCCATGACAAATTCTTTGCAGCTACAAAAGATGTCTTGTTTACTTCATTTATGAAGTTCGCATATGATAATGAGGGAATACCATTTACTATCGATGTTGAGTTATTAAGAAGAATAGGTAATGAACTAGGTATTGTATCAAATGAAATAATGATAAATGATGGAAGACTAGGTATAGAAATTATACATTCATTATTAGATATGGAAGCACTAATTGATGATTATTTAGATGGGAAAATAAAAAGAAAAAGTAGAGGATATCAGTGCATATTTGCTGTGGATTATATTAAGGCATATTTAAGATTTTTAAAGAATGGCGAAGGCGAGAAGGCAAGAAAGATAGTTAAAGAGTTTAAAATGAGAGATGTAATAAATGCATTTCATACAGGCAAAATAGAATTTGAAGATTTACTTCAAATTGTTAAATCACCATACTTTAAAACCAATAAAAGAGAAGTAAGAGGTTTGTTTTTACTTGAAAATATGAGCCAGGAAGAAGGAGAAAGATTTGCAGAAACACACTATCAACCATCTTTCCATGAAATCTTCGAACTTGCTCAAATAGGACTAGTAGATGATACAGATATAATGCTTATATATAATAGACAAGAAGAGGTTAAAGAACGTGAGCCAAGTAGTCTATTATTTGAAAAAAAGGATAGTCTAATTTCAAGAGAAGAAATGTTAGAATTTTTTGATACAAAAAGATATTTAGATAACTTTTTTACAAATAATAAGCAAAGAAGAACAGAAGCAACAATTTTTTATATTACATTCATAATTAAACCTTTGTGTAACGAAAATCCTGAGAAATTTAAAAAGTATTCAAAGAAATTAATTGATGATGAAAGAGTCCAGAAAAAAGATATTATTGAAATATATTTCTTGGGGATGTTTTCAAGTGCATTATTTAAAGAAATGTTAGACGAAGATCCAGAACTAAAGGAATGTTTGTATGAATATATTAAAAAGAACCTAATGAATTCTGGAAATCTCTTTGTTTTAATAGAAGAAGGTATTATTGATGAATGGGATCTTATTGAATTATTCCCATCAGAAGAAGAGATGAAAAAGACAATAAGAGAAGGTATTAGGACAGGAGCATTACTATTTACACAATTTCCAAAAGTCTCATATTTACAAAATACAGGGATTGCTGCTGAAGAATACGAAAATTCTGTAGATATTGCTAACAAAAAAATGGAAGATGGTGAAGTACTTCCAGACAGAAAATTCTTATTTGATGAATTAATTGGTACATATTTTATCAGTGATGATATTATAAGTATAGAAGACATAAAAAAGGCAATTCAAGATAAAAAAGATCCTACATTTAAACATCCAGATTTTAATTTAGGAAGATTAATATGCGAAATTATAGTATTCTTAAATAGACATATGCAATTACCTAATTTGGTTAAAAAAATAGAAGAATTATATATGAGAAGTTATATAATAAAAAGTGAATTAGATAGACTAGTTAATGCTGGTATTATAACTAATTACCAAGCAAATAAGATTTGTATTAAATTTGCAAGTACAGAAGCTGTAAAAAAACTTAATAATTTAGATTTAGGTGAAAGTGATGAAATAGACCATGATATAGCTCCTATACCTACACCAAGACCAACTCAAAATCCAAGAAAAAGAAAAAAACAGATAACAAGAGATTCATTAGAAGCAAAGAAGAATGACTTTATGATGGATATACTTAAAGAATTGTCTTTTGAACCAGTTATGACTAAACCAAATAGTTATGGAATTTCAGAAATGCAAAGATTTGAAGGTGGAAACTTTGGCGAGTATGCAGTTTTTATATCAAAGGAAATACCAGAATGTGTTGTATTAATGCATTGCAAACAAGTACCATATACTGATATTTATTATCAAGAAGGTGGTAATGCAACATACATAATGGAAATATCTTTATTTATGCAATATTTACGTACACATGTAATGAAATCTGGAGAACTTGCAAACTTTACTGGAAAGAAATTAGATTTAAAAACAAATAAATTAGTTAGAACAGCAAATTCATCTAAAAATTGGGGAGCAAGAGTTGCAGAAAAAGTTGAAGACATAAGACAAGGTATGGGTATAACATTTTTAACAGAACATAAGAGTGAAATAAGAGATTTATCTGAAAAACACGATATAGACCCTCATGTTGTTTCAATGATGATGCAAGTATTAGGTAGAAAAGGAAAATTAGAAAATAGAATCGCTGTAATAAATGATCTACTTACTGAACTAATGCTTATACAAGAAGAATCAGCAAATAAAAAAGATTCTGAAAAATAAATCTATGGAGGATTAATTAATTGGAAAAGAAGGAAATTATTCAGGAAAAAAAGTATAGCTTTGATAAATTAAAAGTCAAGTCAATTATTTCTGATTTCTATAAGGAATTCACAGAAAAAGGTGAAATAATAGAAAAGGCTATTGAAGAAGATTTTAAAGTTGAAAGAATAAAATTAGATTATGCTCTAATGAAAAAGCAAATAGAGGAAATAATGAAGATAGATATTGATATTTTTAATAAAAATATCAGTGGAAAAATATATACTGGTATTGGAAAAATTGGGGTTATGTATGATGGATGTTCGTATATAACATTAGACTTGATTCTTAAAGGTCTTCTTACTCATAATGATATCTATTTATTCTCATCTGATTATATGCTTGCAACTAATACAGTATTAATAACTTTGATTAATGATTTGATTAAAAAGCATAAATATGAAGCTGTAATGAAACATTTAAAAGCAAGAAGCGAACTATATAGAGAAGCTTATCAGAATCAAAATGAATTTGACGAGTTAATATTCATTGGAGCAAAAGAAAACTTTGCCAAAATCAAAAATGATTTTAAAATTCCAGTGATTTTTAAAGAATATGGGAATATTTATATTTATGCGGAAGCGGAAGAAGAGTTTAAAAAAATATTATCAAGTATTGATAGATTTGCTTATGATAATAATTTTAATATAGAATATCTTACAGGAAATAATATAGATGAAATAATTCTTAAAATGAATGATTTAGGAGAAAATGATATTATAGGAGTATTTTCTAAAAACTCTAAGATAGCTTATGAAGTTATTACAAAAGTTAAAACAAAAAACATATTTATAAATAAAAATCCTTTTGATAATTATATGTTCAAGTTTGATGAGCAATTTTTAATAAGAGAAAAGAATTTAATCTATTAGGAATAAAATAGAAAATAAAATAATAGAAAAGAAACAACAAAAAAAGAAGCGGTTTTCCGCTTCTTTTTTTATTATGTATTTGTTATATATAGTATATTGTTATATATTTTTATATATCTGCTAAAGGATTACTTTCAACAGCATTTCTAACTTGTTCGTTAGCAACATGAGTATAGATTTCTGTAGTTGAAATACTTTCATGACCTAAAAGTTCTTGAAGAGCTCTTATATCAACATTACCATATTGATACATTAAAGTAGCAGCTGTATGTCTTAATTTATGAGTAGAATATTTGGTTGTATCAAGACCTGCTTGTCTTAATTCTTTTTCTACTATATGTTGAACAGTTCTATTACTAATTCTTTCACGTCTTTCACTTAAAAATAATGCATCTTTTGAATCAAATCTAATTCTATCTTTAGGACGTGTTTCTAAGTATTCATTTATTGCTTTTATACATGCTTTATTTAAATAAATAGTACGTTCTTTATTACCTTTACCAATAACAGTCATTTTACATTCATCAAATTGGATATCTTTAATATTAATATTAACGAGTTCAGATAAACGCATACCACAATTTAAAAACAGAGTGATAATTGCATAATCTCTTTTTGAATTTCTGTTACTTTCTTCATCACATGTTATTTCTAATAGTTTTCTACTGTCTTCTAATGTTAAATATTTAGGCATTCTTCTTTCAAGCTTTGGAGTTTCTAAATTCTGAGCTGGATTTACATCAATAAGCTTAGCTTTTAAAGAAAGGTACTTAAAGAAAACTCTTAAACTAGAAACTTTTCTTGCTCTTGTTGTAGCTTTGCTTCTTAATTCTGTTGCCATATAAGATATGTAACCATGAATATCTTCAAGAGTAATCTTTTTAATTGTATCTAAAGAAATATCTTTTATTTCTATTTTAGAATAATCATTTTCTTCAGTTAAACCAAATTTTATTTTTATATATTTTAAAAAATTAGCAAGATCATAATTAACTTCTTTTATTGTATTTGGAGACTTGTTTAATATAGTAATACTATAATCCAAAAAAGAATTTAGGTAATCAGGATTATCTTCTCTATTAATCATATATGAAGCCTTCTTTCTATATATTCTATAAGTATTTTATATATTAAAAAAAATAATGTCAATATAAGCATAAAATAAAAAACAAGAGCATATATATTAATATATGCTCTTTAATAATAATGAAAAGAGGACAAGTAAAAAGAAAAGGTAAGTGAATGAATTGAATATTGATTTGTTATTTAAAATAGCTGCAATTGGAATACTAGTTGCAGTACTTCACCAAGTATTAGTTAGAGCTGGAAGAGAAGATCAAGCAATGATGACCACATTAGCAGGTCTTGTAATTGTACTTACAATGGTCATAAAGGAAATTAGCATATTGTTTAATACAGTTAGAACTTTATTTGATTTATAAAAAAATGAAAATCTAAAAAAGAAATAAACAGAATGAAACAAGGTGAATAAATGGATATTATTAAAATCATAGGAATTGGATTAATTTCTCTTATCGTAACAGTAATTTTAAAACAATATAAACCAGAGTTTTCTATTTACATATCAATTATAGCCGGAGTACTTATATTAGTTTTGGTTATGGACAAGCTTTCACGGAATTATAGATCTACTAAAAAGATTAACTAGTAACTCTAGTATTAACAACAATATGTTGCTAATACTTATTAAAATTACAGGAATAGCAATTTTAACAGAATTTGCAGAAAGTATTTGCAAGGATGCAGGTGAAGTGGCAATAGCGAAAAAAATTGAATTTGGAGGAAGTGTATTAATTATGGCAATTTCTATTCCTATATTATCAAAATTATTAGAAATAATATTAGTTTTGCTTCCATAAAAGAGAGGAAAAAATGAAATACAAAAGATTAATAGTGAAAGTTTTTATTTTGGTAATTTGTTTTATAAGTATTAATAATAAAGTATTTGCAAATTCAGAAAAAATAATAAAAGAACAAATTGAAATTTTAGGAATACATGAATTTATAAGTAAATCAAATACATATACTGAAGAAACATTAGAGGATATCAATATCAGCGCAGTAATGAGTGATGCTATACAAGGTAAAGTGGACAATTCAAGTTTTTATAAAAAGATTATGAATTTACTATGTAAAGAAATAAAAGGAGTAATGGCAACTTTTGGAGGAATAATAGTTGTTATATTAATTAGTAGTGTTCTTAAATGTATAACAGACGAATTAGAAAATAAAAATATATCTCAAATTGTATATTACGTACAATATATTGTAATTGTAACAATGTGTGCATCAAATTTTGCTGATATCGTAAGAATAATGAAAGATAGTATTACTAACATAGTTGAGTTTTCTTATTTATTATTACCAATTCTAATTGCTTTAATAAGCATTACTGGAAGTGTAGTTACAAGCTCTGTTGTACAACCAATACTATTGATAATGATTGTGTTTATTGGAAATATTATTACTAATCTAATAATTCCAATTGTTATGATTAGTACTGTACTTGGAATTATTTCCAATATTTCAAATAGAGTAAAAGTTGATAAAATATCTAAATTCTTAAAATCAAGTGTTATATGGGGATTAGGTGTAATACTTACTTTATTTGTAAGTGTATTGTCAATTGAAGGAACTTTAAGTAGCAATGTAGATGGAATAACGGCAAAAACAACAAAAGCTGCAGTTACAGTTTTTGTACCAGTAGTAGGAAAGGTACTAGGAGATGCAACTGATGTTGTATTGGGTTGTGGCAGTATATTAAAGAATGCAACTGGAATAGTTGGGATTATTGTTGTTATAGCTATATGTATAATACCATTATTAAAACTGACAATATTAACGATTACGTATAATATAATTGCAACTATATGCCAGCCAATTGCAGATGAAAATGTATTAAGAGTACTTTCTCAAATTGGAGATTCTTTTAAACTGTTATTAGGAATAATGTTTGCTGTTGTTACAATGTATATTATTGGAATTACTCTTGTAATCAAAATATCAAATGCAGGTTTAATGTATAGGTAGGTAGATATAATGGTTAGTTTTATTAGAAATTGGACTGAAGGAATTATAATAGCAATAATAATTGGAATAATAATTGAAATGATAATACCGGAAGGCAATTTAAAGAAATATGTGAAAGTGGTTATAGGAGTTTATATAATGTTTAATATTGTTTCACCGATTATTAACCATTTTTCTAGTAAATCTATTTCTTTTTCGATTGATGATTATGAAGTATATTATAAGAAAAATGATATATACAATGATTTAAATAGTAATCTTGAAAATGAAAAAAATAAACAAATAGAAAGCATTTATACAGAAGAGCTTATTTTGGATATAAGCAAGAAGTTAAATGATAAAGGGTATGCTGCTAGTAATATAGAGATAGACATTAATACAAACAATACTGAGGATTATGGGAAAATCGTAGATTTGAGTTTGGATATTAAACTTGATAAGGATAAAGATAACAATAATATAAAAGTTCATAATACAAATAATAATGTTAATACAATTAAAAAGATTACGATAAATAAGAGAAAAGTAGAAAATAAACAAGAAAATGAAAAAGAATATAAACAAGAATATAAACTAGAAGAACAACATTATGATGTGGAGATAGAGAAAATAAATATAATAAAGGAATTCTTAAGTAGTGAATATGGAATTGATATCAATTGCATTAAGATAAATCAATTATAGAAAGGAGTGAACAGAAAATGAAAGATTTATTTATAAGATATAAGAAAATGTTTTTTAGTAAGATAAGTAAAAATAGAAAATCAGATAATATGGTTAATGTAGATAATGCTGAAGTCGTAGATAATGTAGATACTGGTAACAATGTTGATAAAAATACTAAAAAAAGAACAGAAAATATAATTGTATTCATTGTAATACTAATAATTACTGTTATAATGATTAATTCGATTTTAAAAGATAATGGTAAAGAAAATAGCAAGCTAAATAGTGATAATAATAAACAATTAGTATATATGGATGAAGAAGATATAAATAAAGAAGAAAAAACAATAGTAAATAAATCAAATTTTGAAATTGATAATACATTAGAAAATAAATTGGAAGATATCTTGAATAAAATGCAAGGGGTTGGGAAGGTTAAGGTATTGATTACATATTCAAAGACAAGTCAAATTGTGCCAGTGTATAATGAAACAAGCAAAAATAGTATTAATAAAGAAGCGGATTCAGAAGGACGGGACAAGACATCAAGAAGAAAATGATAATACAAAAGAAGTTGTATTGGATAGCAATAATAATATTATAACAGAATCTATCGTTTTACCTAAAATTGAAGGAGCAATTGTTATGGCAGAGGGAGCAGAAAATATAGAAATAAAAAATAATATCATACAAGCTGTTTGCGCTGTAACTGGTTTGGCAAGTCATAAAGTACAAGTATTTGAATTGGAGGGTTAAAGAATAGACAATGATTATTAAAGATGGTGATTTGAATAATAAGAAAAGTACTTATGGGAAGAGATTTCAACATAAAAATAGTGAAGATAATAAATTTAGAAGAGCTATGAAGCGAATTGTAAAAGACTATTCTATATTTGCTTTTAGTATACTTTTGGTTATTGCTGGTTATATAAGCTATTTGTCAAAATATGGTGAGACAAATGAAATAAGTACAAATGAGGTTGCAGATATTGGTGATGCAACATTAGTAAGTAGTAATGAACTTGCGGTAAGTGATACTTCAGCAATTGATGATGAAGAAACTGATAATCAAAATAAGGTAAAAGATGAAGAAGCAAAAGATGAAAAAGAAAGCAAAGAAGAGGAAAAGAAAGAGAAAACAAATGAAAGAGAAGCTAAAACAACAGCAAACGATTTAACAACTGAAAAAAAGAAAAATGAAGATTATTTTATTGTAACAAAGATGGAAAGAGAAAACATGTATTCTAAGCAGATAGAAAGTTATCAAAAAATAATAGAAAATCCCAATTGCTCTGCTATAGAAAGGGAAAGTGCTAGCGAAAGATTAGACGAAATAAATCAGATTAACAATTCAATAATGATAATTGAGAATCTGATTAAAACAAAAGGATTTAAGGAATGTGTGGTCTTGGTAAATTCAAATAGTATAAATGTTATTGTAGATAAAGAAGAGTTATTACAAGAAGATATAGCTAAAATTCAAAATATAGTATCGAGAGAGCTTTCAGCTAAGGTTGAAAATATTCATATTTCAAATAAATATTAAATGAAATATATGATAAATAATTATAAAAATTATGAGTAAAGAACACGGGTTCGATACACATAATTTTTTTTATTTTTTGAGAAACATTAACGTAAACAAAATAGTATTATTTTTTGTGGATAACTTTTTAAATAAAAGTGGCTAATTAAGGTTATTAACAAAGTTATCCACAATATCCACATAAAAATATGGTGATAAAATGTAAACTAATAGTGAGGAACAAGTTACATAATATAATTGCTTATGAAACAATATTGCAAAAATCCTGTAATATTTTTGCAATATTTCTGTAACATAAAGACAAAAAACGAGCAAAATAAGAACTTTTAGTAATAAAAATGCATATAATTGAGTATAAAACAGTTTGAAAATTTTGAAACATTGTAACAATTTTGTAATATAAAGTGCTAAAAAGAAGGTGAAATATAGTGGATAAGAAATTGTGGAAAAAAATCTTTAAAGACAAAAATTGTGGAAAACTTTTTAAAAACAATAATAGATTTAAAGATAGATTTTATAAAAACATAAATTATAATGAATTGTTGAATATGAGAAAAAATGATAAGAAGGTTTTGCTACTTGATGTTAGAAGCAAACAAGAATATAACGAAGGGCATTTAAGCGGAACAATATTAATACCGTTATTTGAATTAAAACAAAGAGTTGAAAAAGAGATACCAGATAAAAATAAAAGTATAATTGTTTATTGCTCTTCCGGGATAAGAAGTATAAGGGCAATTAGTATACTTCGAGATAAAGGATATATGAATTTATATAATTTAGAAGGTGGATTAGATAAAGTTAAATAAATACAAAATTATACAAAATAAGTCTCCAAAAGACTTATTTACATAAAACTGTAAACGTGGTATAATATTTGATAGGTCACTGCTAAATGCGATAAGTTGAAGAAAGGATGATGAACATGTTTGTGACCAAAGAAGTCCTTGATGGAATTAAGCGGAGCATTCTGCCGACTTCCAGCTTGTTTTACAACGGTGATACGGTCGACATTGTCGATGATGTTGCCTATATGATTAACTGCTATGCGTATGCGATTGGCAGCATGTATGTGGGTGATGTCAGAGCAAGGGGAGTCGCGTATGAGCCTGGTTTTACAGAGAACATCGGACATCAGTGGAGAACAGACACTGCAAGAAAAGTTATGATGGATCTGGGAAATCTTGGAATCTCTGCAAGGCAGTTGTCACTTGAAGAACCCATTGAAACTGCCACAAGGGAAGGCGAGTACCTCGTAAAACTGTATCTCAAAACTGGTCCGCGTGAAGACTTTCACTTTGTGCGGCGAGATCCTATAACAGGTATATGGTTTCACAAAATCGGTACGCTGAATCAGCCGATGCGGTGCAGCCTAATGCCCGAGAATCCGAAGCAAAATTTGACGGTCTGGTGGTGCCAGTCAAACCAGTATGTGGAGTATGCACCCGTGTGCTACTTCACAATCACCGAACCACACACTGCTGATGAATAATTGGTAGTGTGTTTTTTTTATATAAAAATACAGAAAAATCTTTATAAAAAAACTTGTATTTATCTTATTTATTGTTATAATACTAGTAGGTTAGCAAAAGAGAAAGGATGATAAAATATGATTAAAAAGGTTGCAATTTTAGCAAACGGTGGAGATGTTTCAGGATTTAATGCTGTTATTAGAGGAATAGTTAAAACAGCAGAACAAAATCACATTGAATGTTACGGATTTATAGAAGGATATAGAGGACTATTAAATAATAATTTTATTAGACTAGACTATCAAAAGGTTTCTTCAGGTATTCTTCATACAGGAGGATCAATTATTGGTTCATCAACAAACGCAAATGTTTTTAATTATAAAACTGAAGAGAACGGAGAAATTGTATATAAAGATTTATCTGAACAATGTATTAAAAACATAAAGGATAATGAATTTGATTGTATCTTTACACTTGGTGGAGATGGTACACAAAAATCTGCAAGAGATTTTGCAACAAAAGGAGTTAATGTTATAGGAATTCCAAAGACTATAGACAATGATGTTGCATGTACAGATATAACATTTGGATATAATACAGCAGTGTCAGTTGCGGCAGAAGCTCTTGATAGACTTCATACAACTGGAGAGACTCATCATAGAATAATGGTTTTAGAAGTTATGGGAAGATATGCTGGATGGATTGCTCTTGAATCTGCAATTGCTGGTGGAGCTGATATTGCTTTAATACCAGAAATTCCTTATGATATAAATAAAGCTGTTGAAAAAATTAATAGTAGAATTGAAAGAGGAAAAAGATTTAGTGTTGTTGTTGTTGCTGAAGGTGCAGCACCTAAAGGTGGAAGCTTAACTGTAGAAAATGTAAGAGATAATGGAAAAGGTGTTGATAATACAAAACTTGGAGGAATAGGAGCAAGAGTTGCAAAAGAATTAGAAGAATTAACAGGTTTAGAGGCAAGAAATACAACACTTGGTTATATGCAAAGAGGAGGAACACCTACTGCATTTGATAGAGTTTTATCTACAAAATATGGTGCTCAAGCTATGCAATACGCAATAGATGGAGTTTATGGAATATTAACAGTTTTAAAAGATGGAAAATTAGACTGTGTATCTTTAGAAGATGTTGTTGGTGAGAATAAAGAAATTGGAGCAGTATCTGGAAATACAAAAGAAAGCAATATAAGAAAAGTTACAATGGATCATGATTTAGTAAAAACAGCAAGAAGAATAGGAATATGTTTAGGAGATTAAAAAATATTAGAGTATAATAGGAGATAATAAATGGAACTTTTTATATTTACTAATTTATTAATTATACTTCCATGTGCTTTTTTCTGGTTTGTATTATCTAGAATTAACTGGAAAATATGGGATAATTTTAAAGAAAATGAAAGAGCATGGGGATTATATGCTAAAAGTGGACTAATTGGAGTTCCAATTCATGAAATTAGTCATATAATTTTTCACATAATTTTTGGACACAATATAGTAAACGTAGATTTATATAATCCAGATGGATTTTATGATGAAGATGAAGATACATTAGGACACGTAGATTTTGAATATAATACTGGTAGTTTATATCAATGCTTTGGCTTATTTTTTGCTGGAATTGCTCCACTTGTTGTGGGAAGCATTATTATAGTTTTATTATTACGATTTGTGATGCCTGAAACTTTTAATGCCCTTATTCAGGTTAATATTACAGATATTAATTTCTTTTCAATAATAAAGGATTTGTTATATACTATATTTGAAAATACTAAAATAATATTTAGTAATCGTGATAGTTTTTGGCAGTTATTGATATTTTTCGTAGCAGCATTTTCAATAAGTACACAAATGCATTGTAGTAAACCGGATTTAAAAAATGCATATCCAGGATTTATATTAGTAGAGACTTTGATTTTAGCAGTTAGTATTTTTATGTTTATATATAAAGTTTCATTAAAAATTACTTTTTTTGTTAATATAGCAGCATATATTATTACTATAATTTTCTTAGAATTACTTCTAAGCTCAATTTTCTTAGTTATATCATTTGCCCTGAAAAATTAAATATAAATATGACAGATGAAGATTAAATATTTACTTAATCTTCATCTGTTTTTTTACTCTTTTTCTTTACAAAATAGACAAGATTTTATATAATTTTTAATAGGATATTATATCATTCAATAAAGAAATATATATAATAATTATAGGTGATATATATGGATAGAAAAGGTATTAAGAAAAATGCTATTCAGAATTTAAAAAAACATTTTTTCTCAAGTGTGATTGTTACTTTTATTGCAATCACTATTCTTGGTGGTGGATATTATTCAACTAATAATCAACTTGAATTTAAAAATAGCATAATACAAAAGATCCAACTTATAAATCAAAGAAGAGTAAGAATAGAGAGTTTAGAATATATACAATCAGATACATACAGTTATAATCCAAATTCAGATATGGTGAACAGAGCTCTAGGTAGCATTTTTGAAAATGGCAGCAAAGATAAAAAATTTAGAAAAGCAGTTAAACAATTATTTTTTGTAAATAATGACAATAAAAATAAGAATAAGAAGAATATAACTGTTAATAGTGGCAACTCTGAGGAAACACCAATAAAAGAAAAAGAAACTAAATTTAAATATGATAAAGGAATTGCCGCAACAGTATTTAATCAAGTTACGAGTAGAAGAGTTGCTGTTGGTATTGTAAATACAGCATATGTATTAGTATATGGACATGACTTTAGTAATTTTCTAACATCATTACTATTTACAATATTATCAATTATGTTATTCTTTTTAGTAAAACGAGTAATTGTTGTTGGTAAAAATAGATATTTCCTAGAGGAAAGAAGATATACAGAAACAAGAATAGATAAGATTTTATTCCCATATAGAATTAAGAAAACTTTACATATTGCAAGAATATTATTTCTTCAATATATATATCAATTTCTATGGAATTTAACTATTATTGGGGGCGTAATAAAAAAATATGAATATATGTTTATACCATATGTATTAGCTGAAAATCCAAACATTTCCCAAAAGCAAGCCTTTAGATTAAGTAAAGAACTAGCTCAAGGTAACAAATGGGAACTATTTAAACTAGAACTAACATTAATACCGTTTTATATTATAGGTATTTTAACTATTAATGTTACCAATATATTATTCTTTAATAGTTATTATGAATGTATTATTGCAGAAACATATATAAGAATTAGAAGAGATAAGTATGAAGAATTAACAGATAAGGACTTATTAAATGATGATTTACTTGATATACCTGAATATATCAAGGGAGAATATCCTGTTGATAAGTATCCAACAAAAACGGAAACTAGAAGATGGTTAGTATTAGATTATAATAGAAAATATAGTATACAAAATCTTATTTTGTTTTTCTTCACATTTGCATTTATTGGTTATATTTATGAGGTTTTTTTATCCTTAGTTTCTGATGGTATTTTAGCTAACAGGGGAATGTTAAGAGGACCATGGCTTCCAATATATGGAGTTGGAGGAATCCTAATACTTATTTTACTAAAAAGAATAAGAAATAATCCATGGAGGGTTTTTATAGCATCAGTTCTTTTAGCTGGAATTGTTGAATACTTAACAAGTTGGTATTTGGAAACATTCTTACAACTTAAATATTGGGATTATACAGGCTTTTTCTTGAATATACAAGGTAGGGTTTGCTTTGATACTTTAATGGTATTTGGTATTGGAGGTTGTGCATTTACCTATTTACTGGCCCCTGCATTTGACAATATTTATAATCATATTAAAATCAAAAATAAAAATGTTCTCTGTACAATACTTCTTGTGATTTTTGCGATTGATTTAGCTTTCACTATTGTTGTACCAAATGAAGGAAAAGGAATAAACGATTATGAAATGTTGTATAGTGAGCAAAAAGAAAACAAGTTACCAGTTGGATTAACTATAGACACAAAAGAGGTGTAAAGATGGTTAAACAAGAAAATATGCCGAATGCTTATAAGGAAGTATATGTTATAGTGAATAGCATGGGGCAGAAAGATATAGATAAAGTACCAAAAGACTTTATGAATATGCTTGAAGAGAATATGAATAATAATTATGAATTCGTTATAAATGGAAATGAAGATTTCGAAAAGATGGAAATATTACAAGAAACGAAAACTCTTTTAATGTATTTGTTTATGAACTTTTGGGCAACTGATCAACAAAAAGAAAAAATAAGAAAAAAATTTAGGAATGACATTATTAATGAAGAAAAGAATAAAGGAAATTTTGATTCAAACAAGTTATTTAATGATTTAGATAAAAATAAAGATATAAATAAAGTTGAAGATAATAAAAAAACAACTGCAATTATAGAAACAAAAAAAGAATCAATTTTTTCAAAAATTGCAAAATTATTTGCTAAGTTTCTAAAGAAAAATAATTGATTAAATAGGAGTTTATGATGCTAAAAAATATAATAATAATTGAAAATGGTCAAGAGTATCAATATGAATATTTGTCAGAAGTAGTGAAAGATTTATTAGGACAAGATTACTATGATTTAAATGATAATGATAAATTAAAAAGAATGGAAATGAAAGCATGGGCTAATTGCTTGAATAATGGGAGAAAAGTAATTAGCAAAGATGTCATAAAAAAAATGATGACTGATAAAGAAATAGATTTGAAGAACTATTTCTTGATTGGAGACGAAATGACTTATATTTTATCATTATTAGCAACCAATAATGTTATTTTACTAGAAAGAAAAGACTCAGATGTATTTACAAGCCTTATTGATAAAAGTTTTATTTCTGATAATTACATTATTGTTAATAGATTTGCAGAAGAACTACTAAAGAGGAGGACGTAAAATATGGAGGCTGAAGCAATTGATGATTTATTAGATGATATAATTCAAAATGAAACATATAATAGTAGAATCAAAGATGAAATATATATAAAACAAATGGAAAGTATTGAACAAGGTAATTATGAATATTTTAAAAGCAAATTAAATGATCCATTATATAGAACTGCGGTTTTGAACTTGATGTTATATGCATCTAACAAAGAGGATATAAAGAATATAGTAGCCAATAACGAGAAGTATAATATTAACTCTGATAGGTTAATAGGATTAATATGTGCAACAAATGATTATGAATTTATAATACTTTGTATAGAGAAACGTAAAGAATATGGTTTTAGCATTGAAGAAGTTTTTAGACTTATAAAGGCTACTAAAAACAAAGAGTTTATGAAAGATGCCATAAGAAATTATCATTTATATGGTCTTAATGGTATAAAAATAAGAGAACTAATAAAAATAATAGATGATGCAGAATTTGCAAAAGAATGTATAAACGATAGAAAAAAATATGGTTTATTACCTTTTATGTTAGCTGATATTATTATTTTAGGTGATGATACAAAGGACAAGAGTTATATAAAAAATTTTATTGAAAACTCAGTAAATGGAAAATCTGATATTATATTTACATCTGAATATGACATGTGTAATTTAATTAAAGCAACTGGTGATGATGATTATATTAAATTATGCATTAAAGAGAAAGAAAAATATAAATTATCAATGGATAGAATTGTTTCTCTAATTATTACTATCGGAGATAGCCAATATGCTGATGAATGTATAGATAATAGTGAAACGTTTGAATTCACATCTGAAGATATCATGAAAATAATTGTAGGATTAGAAGATGTTGATTATATAAAGAAATGGGTACAGGATGTGAAAAAAAGAGAAAAAGCAGGAATAAGCAATAGTCAACTGATCAATTTAATATTGGAAGTAAATGATTCAAAATATGTTGAGGAATGTATTAAAAATAGAACACAATTAAATCTAGATATGACACATGCAGTTCAGCTTATTATAGCTACAAATAATGCAAAATTTATTGAAGAATGTATTGAGAATAGAGTAGAATTTGAACTTTCTCCAAGCGAGGTAGGAAGCTTGATTTGTGAAACAGGAGATTCTAGTTTTATCATTCATTGTTTAGAACATAGATTTGAAGAACTACAAATTAAACAATCTGGAAGAGTTGTAGAAATGATAGGAGCAACGTTAAAGGACAGGAGAGATAAAGGAAAATTTTTAAAAAAATGCATAAATGAAGGTTTATTTAATTTAAGTGCAATATCAAAAACCATTCTTATAAGATTATATAATAATCCAAATTATACTAAGTTCTGTATTAAAAATGCAGAAAAAATTGGATTAAATCAAGGAGATTTTCTAGATCTTGTATTAAAAACAAATGATCCGGGTTATATTGAAAAATATTTAAAAAGAATAGAACAACAAATAGATCAACCAGCAAATAATGATATAATTCTTCCGGATACTGAAACTATTGGAATTGAAATAGAAACGGTTGGACGCGAAAGCACTTCAGTTCATGAAATGACTAATGTTATTGCAAAAGATTGGAAAGCTAAGAATGATGGAAGTTTAATTTTTGGGGCAGAAGTCACATCACCAATATTACATTCAAGTGATGAAAATAAAAAACATAGTATATATCAAGTTTGCAGAAGATTAGAAGCAATACGGACAAGTAGCAAATGAAGATTGCGGATTACATGTACATATAGGAACAAACATATTAACAATGCCGGAAAGTTGGAAAAATTTAATAGAATTATGGTGCAATAGTGAACCAGTATTATATTTGATTGGAAATGAACAAGGGAAATTATATTTTGCAAGAACTATGAAATATGCTCCACCTATAACAGCTAATTTTAAAAAAGAAATTGAATCAAGAGAAGCTATTCTACAAGATGACACAGCAAGTATTGAAGAACAGGAGTCTGTTACCCTTGAAACAATAGAAGATTTAAAACAATTTTGCAGAACAGTACAACAAAGTGAAAGAAATTATAGTTTGAATTTTCAAAATATTTGTAAGAGCAGTACAAGAAGCAATTTTGAATCTAGAATAAGTGCTGGAACGACAAATGCAGATGAAATAATAAACCATATAAATCTATTTGGAAGCATTGTTAAAGTAGCTGAGGAAATTGCAGTTATACAAAAAAAACCACTTCAAGAAAGAACTGCTATTGAAACCAAAAAAATAGATGCCTTTATTAATTTGACGACAAAACCTAATACCGTTGAACAAAAACTTGAATTACTTTTAGAAATACTTGATTTTAAACAAGAATTAGAAAAAATATACAGGGAGAGATATAGAAGTAATTATGATCTTGCTTTGAAAGATCCAGATTTGATGAAAATTATTATAATATCACATGAAGTTTCTCCGGTAAATTTAAATAGTATTTTTAAGAAGACGATGTTGGAAGATGAACCTGTAACAGGACAAGATTATGGCTTGGTTATGCAGTATATGGAATTTTTACATGATCATGGATATTATTTACAAAATTAACATAATATGGTATAATAGCTATTGTATGAAAATAAAATACGGTAGCTATTTTTAATTATAAATTATTGATTTTAATTGCACTATTTGATATCATAAATATAGTTTGAAAATAAAGAGGTGCAATATGGGATTTTTTGAAAAATTAAAATCAGGATTAACAAAAACTAAAAATTCTTTTGACGAAAAAATTAATAATATATTTAGTGTTTTTAGAAAAGTAGATGAAGAATTACTAGATGAATTAGAAGAAGCTTTAATTATGTCAGATATTGGAATAGAAACAACAACAGATATTATTAGTAATTTACGAACTAGAATAAAAAAAGAAAAAATAGAAGATGCTGAACAAGTAAAAGAAGCTTTAAGAGAAGAAATGAAAAATATATTTGATAGTGTTGACAAATCATTAAAGTTAGAGACTAAACCAGCAGTAATATTAATTGTTGGAGTAAATGTGGTTGGAAAAACAACATCAATTGGAAAAATAGCTAATAGATTGAAACAAGATGGAAAAAAGATTGTTATAGCAGCTGCAGATACTTTTAGAGCAGCAGCTGTTGAACAACTTGAAATTTGGGCTAATAGAGCAGGTTGTGAAATTGTAAAAAAAGAAGAGGGTATTGATCCTGCATCGGTTGTTTTTGACGCTATAAAGAAGACTAAAGAAAGTGGAGCGGATGTATTAATTTGTGATACAGCAGGTCGTCTTCACAACAAACAATACTTAATGGACGAACTTTCAAAAATTCAAAAGGTAATTGATAAAGAATTACCTGATGCTTCAAAAGAAGTACTATTAGTATTAGATGCTACAACAGGTCAAAATGCTATTTCACAAGTAAAAGCTTTTAAAGAAACAACACCAGTTACAGGTCTTGTACTTACAAAACTTGATGGTACAGCTAAAGGCGGCGTAACACTTGGAATAGTAAATGAAAATAAAATTCCAGTAAAATTCATTGGCGTTGGTGAAAAAATAGATGACATGGAAATATTTAATTCAGAAGATTTTGTAAAGGCAATAATATAACATAATATAATATAATCTTGACTATAAATTATGACTATAAAAATAGTTGGAGGAAAAATGGAAGAAAAAAAAGAAAAGGAAGAAGTAAAAATTAATTCTAATAATCAAAAAAGAAAAGTTAGAACTAGAGTATGGCTTGCTTTAATCAGCATTGCTTTATTTGTTATACTTGCTTATATTTCTTTTAGAGGAAGTCATTTAGAAACTTTAGGTATTGGAGAAAAATACTTAAATGTTTTACAAAGGAATCATACAGTTAAATATACAATAATGGCTGTGATTTTCTGTGTGATTTATATAAGTGTTTATTGTACCAACAAGGCTATACATAAAGGTTTGAAACAATTCTTTGATGATGAAAAGAAAGAAATGCCTAAACTTCCGAATAAAACAATAGCTTTAATTGCGGGTATTGTTTGTTGTTTGATTTTATCAGATAGCTTTATTGAAAAAACAATGTTGT
>JAEEGL017418952.1_pt1 | contig 29243 bp, 27 predicted proteins | sample 9134231 | NCBI WGS metagenome assembly JAEEGL01 (sample SAMN16246548, study PRJNA631951) | gut metagenome | biome: gut microbiome; feature: rumen; material: fiber-attached | host: Bos | place: Iran: Karaj | collected 2018-10 | reverse complement strand
ATAAACAAGGTAGAAAATTCTCTAAGAGTTTAGGTAATGGTATTGATCCATTTGATATGATTGAATTATATGGAGCTGATGCTTTAAGATACTATCTAGCTACTGATGTAGCTCCTGGTACTGATATGAGATTCGATGAAGATAAGATTAAATCAACATGGAATTATATTAATAAAATTTGGAATGCTTCAAGATTTGTTCTTTCAAATATTGAAGACTTAAAAGAAATAAAATTAATGGCTTTAAAACCAGAAGACAAATGGATTTTAACTAAGTATGAAAAATGTATTCATGATGTTAAGAAATTCATGGATAAGTATCAATTTAATAATGCTGGTGCTTCAATTTATGAATTTACTTGGAGTTATTTCTGTGATTATTATATTGAAATGGCTAAGTACTCAATTGAAACTGAAAGTACTAAATCTACGTTATGTTATGTACTTACTGGAATATTAAAAATGTTACAACCATTTATGCCTTATGTAACTGATGAAATATATTCTAAATTACCAGTTAAAGATGCTGAAGATATAATTGTAGCTGAGTATCCTAAATATGATAAAAAGCTAGTATTTGAAGCGGAAGAAAAAGCTGTTGATGATCAAGTAGAGTTTATTAAGAATTTTAGAAATGTTAAAGCTGAAAATAATATTACTAAAGAAATGAAAGTAATGTTTGATACTGAGGATGATAATGATTTAATCGTTAAAATGCTTAAGATATCTGAAAACATAGTTAAAAAACCTTTAGGAATTAAAGCTTATAAAGTATTCTCTAAGAGAGTTAAAGCACAAATCTTCTTTGAAAAGCTAGAAACAGAAGCAGATAAAGTTGCTCGTGAAGCACAGATTAAAATGTTAACTGATTCTATTAATAGAAGAGAGAAGCTATTAGCTAATGAGAATTATGTTAATAAAGCTCCAGCTAATATAGTTGAAATGGATCGTCAGAAATTAGCTGAAGAGAAAAAGAAATTAGAAGAATTAAGGAAATAATATCTTAGAAATAAGATATTATTTTTTTTACATTATTTACTAAAACAAAGTTCACATGTTATAATTACTTTGTATAGCTATAAAATGGATGTGAGATATATGGGTGATGATATTATGGTAAACATTGAAAGCTTGAAAAAATTAGCAAAAGATCTTGAAAGCAAGAGAAAAATTGTTAATGATTTATACGAAGAAAAAATTAAAATGTTAGTTACAAATAATGCTAATGCCTTGGATATTCAAGGTATTACTATGGAAAAAGAGCAAGAAAATATTGCTAAAATTGCCAAAGATTTTGATAAAAATATTAGTGATTTAATAGATCTGTTGAATAAAAAGATTATTCCTAATTATGAAGATATAAAGGAAGGAATTGCTCAATTGTTCAATGAAAATTTATTAGGAGAGATGGAAAGTCTCTTAAATGATGGATCAGATGAGTAAGGAGAATTATTATGGAAGCTATTAAAGAAATTGAAAGTATTAAATATGATTTATCAAAGGTATCATCTGAGTTAGAAGCTTATAACATTGAATCATTTAAAGATAGCTGGGGTGGAGAGATTTGCGAAGAATTCTCATTAAAGTTAAGAAGAACTCACAATATTTTAGATGATTTAATTGATGAAGTAACTAAATTAGGAACATATATAGCTAAATATGGGGACGAGGTACAAAAGCATGAATAACGAAGAAAAAAATGATATTAAGGAGTTTAATAAACTACGAGATAGTTTAAATGACTTATGGGCAGAATTAGAAGATAACGAATTGTTGGAAGGTGAAAACCGAAAAGATTTTGTTGAAGCTTTAAGTTCTGCAACCGATTTTGTTAAAGGTATTTCTGGATATTTTGATGATTTAGAAAGAAAACAAAAGATATTAGATTCCGATTTTAAAGATAAGAGAGATAAAACAACTAAGGAAATAATTAAAATAAAAAAAGAATTGTTAGATTCAATGGCTGAGAGAATTGATGATCTTTATGAACATCCAACATTGAGAAATCTTTTCTTGGAAGTAACACTTAGATGTAATGCAAGATGTGAACACTGCGGAAGTAGCTGTGGTGATAAGATTCCAAAAGATGAAATCAGCGCTGAAGAATTGAAAAAAGCATTAGATGATATCAATGAACATTATGGCGCTAGTAATGTTTTCTTAACAATTACTGGTGGCGAACCTCTAATGAGAAAAGATTTGTTTGATATTCTTAAATATGCAAGAAGCCTTGGTTATAGCTGGGGTATGGCGACTAATGCAATGTTAATTACTGAACAGACAATTGAAAAAATTAAAGAAACAGAAATGTTTAGCGTTTCAATTAGTTTAGATGGTTTAAAAGAAACACATGAGAATTTTAGAAAAGTACCAGGTTCATTTGAAAAGGTAATGAAGGCTATTGATATGTTAAAAGAAGTTCCATCTTTGGAACACTTACAAATAACTACTGTAGCTAATAAAAAGAATTTAAATGAATTAGAAGATATTTATCAATTATTACTAGATAAAGGTATTAAAGAATGGCGTGTTATGAACGTTGATCCTATTGGTAGAGCTAATTTATCTGATGGAGTTTTACTAGATAGAGAAGGATTAATATATATGCTTAACTTCATTAAAGAAAAAAGACGTGAAGGTAAGATGGTAGTTGACTTTAGTTGTAGTCATTATCTTGGTTTAAAATATGAAGGTATTCTAAGACCATTAGTTTTTAACTGTGGAGCCGGATTATATATTGGTAGTATTTTAAGTAATGGAGATATTTGTGTATGTCCAAACGCTAGAAATAAGAAACTAATTCAAGGAAATATTAAAACTGATAGTTTTGTTGATGTTTGGGATAACAAATTTGAAATTTTTAGGAAGAAGAGAATTACAACTAATGAGAAGTGTAAGAATTGTAAAAGTTTCAAATATTGCCGAGGAGATTCTTTCCATACATGGAATTATGAAGAAAACGTGCCAAATATGTGTATGAAAGAATTTTTAGGAAAAGAATTTGTTGAATAATGAAAATAATCGTGTTAAACTGAAAATAGTATAGGAGAGTGTTTATAGTGACTGTAGGGAATTTAACAAGCACAGGTAATGGTACTAATATGGGTTTTGAAACAGCACCTGGTAGTGGATCTAAATTTGAAGCTATTGGTAATTCAATAGTAAAAGGTGTTGAAGTAGGAGCAAAAAGTGCATATACTAACAATCTTGTTTCTTCAGAAGCTCTACAAAGTAATGGGCTTGTGGAAGGACAATCAATTGATCCTTCAATATTAGGATATTTAGAAAGAACTAAGTCAAAAGAAGAAGAAAAGATTTTTAAAAAACTTGGTCATGACTATCAAGTTCATGCACAACCAGCTTATGGAGTTCAACCACCAGTTTCAGTTCCTGCATATGGTGTTATGTTACCTGATTTAAATATTTCTGTAGAAGAAATGAAAGAGAATATTGCTACTCTTGATAGTGCAATAAAAACTTTAAATAATTCTTGGGGAAAAGAAACAGCATCTTTAGCAAAACAATTAAGTGATTCTTGGGCTGGTAAAGATTGTGCTGAATATATTGAAAAATTAACTAAGATGGATAAAAAGGTTGATAATACTATTAAGGCATTAGAGCTATTGAAGAAAACTTATCAAAAAGCTCTTGACCTAGTTTTAGAAAAACAAAAGAGTTCTGTAACTGCAATAGTAAATGCTGATTTGGAGGGCTAGAGTATGAGTAGTACTGGTTATGTTGAAGATATCAATGTATCAAGAATTAGATTTGATGAAGTTGGTAAAATATTAGAATCATTAAAACAACAAAAAGAAACTATTAACAAAGTATATAATACTAAAATAATTAAAGTTTTAGAATCAAGTCAACAATGTTTTCAAGTTGCAAACTTAAATTATGCAGAAATTAATGAAACAATTGCTAAGACTTTTAACAGTCTAGATAAAAAGTATTATAACTTGATTGACGTTCTTGAAAATAACGTTTTAAGAGGATATACAGAAGTTGTACTTGCTATTCAACAAATGTTTAATTCTGAATTTGCTAGTCAAATGTCTGAATTATTAGGCGTTAGTCATTTAATACCTAATAATTATATACTTGAAAAATAAAGAAAATGCTTAAAAAAAGCATTTTTTTGTGGCATTTTTTCTTTAATAATGTTAGAATAGTTCATTGTCAGGGGGATAAATGATGACTTACGGAGAATTTTTAACAGATTTTAAAGCTGAAATTGCTAGTGCTTTCAGAGAATGTGAAATCCCAAGATGGGAAAGAAGATTTATTATTGGATCTTTAGGAAAAAAGATTGGATCTAGGACTTTAGATGGCGCTGACATCTTAAGTATGTTTTACGATGTTTGCCAAAGCTTTTCACCAGAAACAATAGGCAATGATGAACAACTTAGAGCAAGATTAGAACATGCTGAGGAAACATATATTGATCCTTTTCAAGAGTCTTTAATTGAAGAAGATCCTGAAATTACTTTTGATAGTATTGGAGAAAGAGGAGCTATTCTAAAATAGCTTTTTTTTACATAAAAAAATGGAAAACAATAGAACACGTGAAGTAATTGATTCTTTTATAGGTAAACGTCCGCAATCATTGGGAGTTTATGGATATGGTTCTGGTGTTTTTAAGCAATTTGGTTATGACGGAAAAGTAACGCCTCAAATTGATATTATTTTTTTAGTTGATAATATAAAGGAATGGCATCAAGAAAATCTAAGTATGAATCAAACTGATTATTCTTTAATTGGTAGAGCTCATATAAATACTGATAATATTAAGAAATTAAAAGGATATAATGGAATTACATATTATAGTAATATATATGAACAAGGTTTTAGATTTAAGTATGGAGTTATGGAAGAAAGTGATTTCATTACTAACTTATATACTTGGCAAAATTTCTTTATAGCAGGTCGTTTTCATAAACCTATATATGCAATAAAGAGTAATGAAGAAGAAACGAAAGCAATAAACTTTAATAAAAGACAAGCAATGTTAGTTGCTGCTTTGTTGGCTCCAGCTATAATAACTAAGAGAAGTTTTTATAAAGTAATATGTGGTTTATCTTATGCTGGAACCCTAAGAATGTATATTGCTGAAAATCCACATAAAGTTAATAATATCGTTGAAGGTAGTTTAGAAATGTTTAATCTTCTATATCATTTTGGGGAAGATTATATAGAAGAAAAAAATGGAATGTTATATATAAACCATCATAATGCTTTAAAACACGTTAAAGAATTACCACTAGCATTAGTAGCTTTTTTGTATGAGAATGGTTTTGATTTTAGCGATTTAGATGATGTTAGAGATGGTATTACAGTATTTTTAAATGAACATAATAGAAGAGAAGAATTACATCAATCATTTGAAGGTATTAAAACTAATGGTGTAGTCAGAAGTGTCCCTTATTTATTAGCAAAAATTAAAAAGAGAATCACCAAATAATGGTTCTCTTTTTTATTGTTTATAAAACGAATGTTTGGTATAATAATTGAAGTAAAGGTGATTATATGAATGATATTAAATATTATAGTATAACGGCTTTAAATAGAGCTATTAAGAATATGTTTGATAGTAAACCAGAACTTAATAGAGTTTATATTAAAGGTGAAATTAGTAACTTTAAACATCATAGTAGAGGTCATTTATATTTTACCTTGAAAGATGAAAATAGTAGAATTGCAGCTGTAATGTTTGCTTCTAATGCTAGTAGTATTAAATTTGAACCAGAGGATGGCCAAAAGGTATTAGTAAGTGGAAGAGTAACTGTTTATGAAGCTACTGGTGGTTACCAAATATATGTAGATCAAATGGATTTGGATGGTATTGGTAACTTATATTTAGAATTTGAAAAGTTAAAAAAGAAATTAGCTGAACAAGGATTATTTAATCCTGAACATAAAAGACCAATTCCTAAGTATCCTAAAAGGATTGGAATTGTAACAGCACCAACAGGAGCTGCTATTAGAGATATTTTAAGTACAATCAAAAGAAGATATCCAATCTGCGAGACAATTCTTTTTCCAGCTTTAGTACAAGGAGTTGGAGCTAAAGAAAGTATTGTTGAGCAATTGAATAAAGCTCAAGAATTTGATTTAGATGTAATTATTTGTGGTCGTGGTGGTGGTTCGATTGAAGACTTATGGGCATTTAATGAAGAGATAGTTGCTCATGCTATTTATAATTCAAAGATACCAGTTATTTCAGCGGTAGGACACGAAGTAGATTTTACGATTGCGGATTTTGTTGCTGACTTAAGAGCACCAACACCAACAGGTGCAGCAGAAATGGCAGTACCTAATTTAGTTGATTTAAAGACATTGATCAATCAATATACAATTAGATTGAATGAGAATATTAAAGGTATTATTAATATCTATAATAAGAAACTAGATAGTTTAAAAGGAGCTTATGTACTTAAGAATCCGTTAGCTTTATATGAAGCTAAAGAACAAAAGTTAGATAGTTATATTGATCGAGCTAACGGTGTTATTAAAACAATTTTAGATAATTTTATTAAACGTTTAGACAATGCTAAGAGTAGTTATGTATTAAAAAATCCATTAGCTACTTATGAAGTTAAACGTGAGAAGTTAATAAGTCTTAGTGGTTTATTAAATAAAGAAATGAATGTTATCTTAGATAATAATAAGCATAAGTATGAAATAATGATTAATAAATTAGATTTATTAAGTCCACTTAATATTCTTAGTAAAGGATATAGTGTTGTTAGTAAAGATGATAAAGTTATTAAGAGTAGTAAAGATTTAAAAGAAAACGATTTATTAAATATAAGAATGAGTGAAGGCAAAATTAATGCTATAGTGAAGGAGATAGTGTAAAATGGCAGTAAAAAAAGAAGAGAAGACTTTCGAAGAAAGTTTAGTTGAATTAGAAACAATAGTTAAAGAATTAGAGAGTGGCAATGTTGACCTAGAAAAGGCGATAGATAAGTACAGTGAAGCTATGAAGCTTGCTAAAGCATGTAGTGATAAGCTTAACAATGCAACTGAAAAAGTTAACCAAATATTGAAAGAAAATGGCGCTTTAGAGGATTTTGAAATAGAAGAATAGTTCTTCTATTTTTATTTGTATGTTATAATTAATATAGAATAGAGGTGTCTTTAGTATGGCAGAAAAAAAGACAGAGAAGAAAGAGAGTAAAGTATTATCTGAAATTAAAGCCTTTATAACTTTAGTATTTATTGTTGGCTTGATATCAGTTGGTGGCTGGTATTGGTATACGCATTTTTATTCTCCAAATCATAACAAAGAAAATAATAAGGAAGTTGCTTCTTCTTATAAGATCAATAGAATTGCAGCAGAAAGTGGACATACTTTAAAAGTTTTAAATGATAAATATATTTATGAAATAGATGAAGATAGTTATGATTTATTTAAAGTTATGGACTTAGATGGTAATACTATTTTTACAGGTAAAGAAAAGTATACAGAATTTTTCTTAGGAGTAGATGGAAACTTCTATTTTGTTAAAGAAGAGATGGCTGATGCTGAAAATATTATTTCTCTATTTAAAATAGAAGATAAAAAAGCTGTATTAGTAAAGAAAATGACTGAAGAAAGAGTATATTTTTCACCAGTTATCTATCATGATGGTAAATATGATGAATTACTTGGATATGCTGGTTCTAAAATGAACTATGATGATGGTGAGTATGAATTAGAAAAGACTTATTATTATAATTTAAAAGGTGAGGAAAAGACATCTGAAGAGTTTGTTTTCAATAGTGAAGAAACGTTAAATGCAGTTGAGGTACCTTTTACTTCTAATAATAGTAAGTATTTCTTAATTACGAATGCCTCTGGTAAGAAATATGGCTTATTAAATATAGATAATTTTGAAGTTGTTATCGAACCTTCTTATGAAGGATTATATACTAATTTTGATAATAAAACATTTGTAGCAGTTAAAGATAAAAAAGCTGGTATAGTTGATGAGAATCAAAAAAAGATTGTTGATTTTGAATATGATTATATCGATCGCCACGAAGACTTCTATGTAGTAGGTAAGAATAATAAGATGGCAATAATGGATAACAATTTTGAATTAGTTACTGATTTTGAATTTGATTATCAATCGCCTGAAGGATATATTATTGATTATAATTATAAAATATGTTGTACTAATTTTAATACCTTTACGGCAGTTAAAGTAGGAGATAAATATGTTTTAACTATTAATGCTCAAGAAGGCAGAGAAGGCGTTAAATATAATAAGAGATTAACGTATGTTATTAAGAGTGATGGAACATATGATTCTATTAATGCTAATATATTTAAAGTCTCAGATGATTTAATCTATTCATATTTAAATGGTAAAAAAGAATATGTAATTTATGATAAATCTTTGACTCCTAAGTTCTCAATTGATGCTTCTAAATATGATTATAGTTATGTTCCTGATTTAGTTAGATTTGGTAATACATTAGCTTTTAAAGATAAAAAGATTTATTTCGATTATGAAACTGGTGAAGAAGTTGAAGAACCTAGAGATTATGAATATTCTTTTGATAATATTCGTGTTCAATATGGTCATGGAAAAGTGAATTTGATAATCAATGATAAGGTAGAACATTCATATGAGTATAAAGCTTTTGGTGACTTTGAATTTATAAGACAAATTACCAATGGTATATATCATTTAAATGATAAAGAAATTGTTATTTTGAAGAAGTAATTCGCGAATTACTTCTTTTTTTATGGTATAATCTTGCTTGAGGGGATTTTTATGGAAGATGAAAGTAAGACTAAAAGTCAGATATTCGTTATAGCTGTTGTATTAGTACTTCTTATTTTAGTAATGGTCTCAGCTATTTCTTTAGCTATAAAAACTAAAAATGATACAAGTAATATAAATGTTAAATTTGTACAAGTTTATTCGTCAGATATGTCTCTTTCTTTTTTGGGTGAAGATTTATTTATCGGATCAGAATCTCCCAATAGACTTAGTGGTTTAATAGATAAGAAAGGGCAAGAAATATATCGTGGTTTAGAAGATGCTTACTATGATGGATTTTATAAAACAAAAGATGATAATTATTTGTTTTATGATGTTTCTCATAACAAGTTGATAACATTTTATTTTGATGGTGAAAAGCTACAATATGTTTTTGATATTGATGATGTTTCATATGCTAAACCAATTATCTATAAAAAAGGAACTCAAGAATATATTTTAGGATTCTTCTCTAAAAGAGATGAAGATTTAAACCTTTATATGTTGAATAACACAGGTATTATTGTTATAAAAAATGTTTCTTTAGTTTCTGATTATGAAGAAGAAGGAAATTATTATACTAATAGTTCTAAGTACTTAATAGTTAAAAATAAGGAAGGCTTAGTAGGAGCTATTAACTTAGATGGTAAAGTAGTAATTGATTATAAATATAATGATCTTATTAATACTTTTGATGATACCTTTATTGCTGTAAGTAAAAAAGGGAAATATGGAATCATCGATTCTTCATTAAAGAAACGAATTGATTTAAAATACAAAGCTATAATGTTTAATGATAAAGGGTATTTAGTGGTTGATAACAATAATAAGATGGCTTTTTATAATAGGAATTATGAAAAGATTATTGATTTTGAAATGAAGTATGATTCTTTAAGAGAATTTGATGTTCGAAGCCGTATTAATAGTATTAATCTATGGAGTGTTGGTAATAACTATGCCATAGTGAATAACTATTTAGAAGGTTATAATAAGACAGAATATGGACATCATGATTTATATGAAATTAGAAATGGTAAAATCATTCAAACAGTTAAACAAATTGGATTTAACAGTAATGGTTTAATATATAGTTATGATAAAGAATATAATGTTCATATATATGATATTGATTTTAATGAGACTTCTTCATTTACTTTAGAAAATGTAAATAAAATTATTAGTTTAGAGGCTTTAAATAATAATCAAGTATATATTAAATATTTAGATAATGATGATAAGGTTATATATAAATTATTTAATGGAACTGAATTGAAAGATTTTGATTTAGGTGAACTAATTGAAAAAGGTCAAGATTATTATTTGATTCAAAAAGATAATTCTTTAGTTATCTATGATAATGAATTTAATAAAGCAAGTGAAATAATTGCTAAAGACTTTAATTATAAAGATGGATATGTTATTGCGGAAAATTCAATATATGTAATAGATGGGAGAAAGTAAATAGTTTACGTTAACAGCGAAGAATAAACTTCGCGGTTATGTATCTTTTTTACTTTTTTTGTTACTATAAAAGGAGAGGAGTTGAAAGATGTGAAAAAAAGATTTTTAAACATTTTAATTGTTTCTTTATTGATTGTCTTTATTTTTCTTATTTCTGACAACTCTTCAAGTTATAGCGTAAATCTTGAAGATGAAACGCAAGAAGAAGTATTAGGTGTTGCTAAAGAAATAAATATAGATGAAGAATTATGGTGGCTTTTAACATCAGCTTATAACGAAGAATTCGAATATAAAGAAGAGGAAGAAGCACCGGTTGAAGAAATTCAAAAACAAGCAGCTATTGCTGGAGTAAAAAAAGATGACCCTTCAATTGCTGTTAAACAAAATGAAGCAAAAAAAGGTGTTAGTAAAGAAGCAACAGCTAAAGAAGATGTTCAAAGATATGAAACAAATGAAACTAGTTTAGGAATTGATGTTTCAGTTTGGCAAGGAAAAATCAATTGGAAAAAAGTTAAAGAATCTGGTGTTACATTTGCGATGATCCGTGTAGGTTATCGTGGAATGGAATCTGGATTAATTGATGTTGATAGATATTTTGATGATAATGTTAAAGGCGCAATTGCTAATGGTATAAATGTTGGTATCTACTTCTTTTCTATGGCTAGAGATAAAGCAGAAGCAATGGAAGAAGCAGAATGGGTATATCAAAAGATTAGAAATTATGATATTTCCTATCCGGTTGCTATTGATATTGAAATATTTGATCAATATCGTTTAGAAGGCGTTAGTTTTTCAACAATGACTGATAATGCTTTGGTGTTCTGTAATTACTTAAGAAACCGTGGTTATACGCCGATGATTTACTCATATGCTAATGCATTAACTAAATATTTCGATACTTCAAAATTTAGTAATGAACGCATTTGGTTAGCCCAATACAATGATACTGTCACTTATAAAGGTAAGTATCATATGTGGCAATATACTAGTAGTGGAAGTGTTTCAGGTATTAATGGAAGAGTAGACATGAATGTAGCTTACTTTAGTGTAACTAATGATATATCTAAAAGATCTGATGTTACTGGAGTTAATAATGAAGGTCAGTTAGAAAAAGTTAATTTTATTCCTTTAAAGATGAAAACAAAATTAATAGAAGATGTGTATTTGAGAACTTCACCATATACTAATTTACCTAATAAAGCTGGCTCTTTGGAAGCTGGAACACCAATAACGGTAACTGGAATTGGTGATGAATTTATTAGAATTGTATATAATGATAATGTATTTTATACAACATCTTTAGATTCTTACGAAGTAGTATTAGAAGACATTAATTTTGAAACTGTTGATTATCTTGTAAAAATAACAAAAGGCATCGAATTATTGAAACAACCTTATATTTTCTTAAAAGATAATAAATATATAGAATTAGAAGAAGGTACGGAAGTTCAAATAACAGGAATCGGTGAAGAATTCATTCGTATTAATTATGAAGAAACAGATTATTATGTTAATGACTTAGACTTCTTTGTGAAACCAAAAGAGGAACCGATTATAGAAGATGAAGAAGAACCAATTCCTGAGGAAGAACCAGTAGAAGAAAACATACCTTCGGAAGAAAGTAATCAAGAATAAAAAACAAGTTTACTACTTGTTTTTTTATGTATATTTAATAAAGATATGTTATAATTCTTATAGTATAGGAGTGTAGGCAATGAAGAAGTCAAGAAGATTAATTAATTCGCTTAAACTAATTGGTGTTGTCTTAGTATTAGCAATTGCTGTATTCGTTGGATTTTATATTAAAGAAAAGAAAAATCCAATTTCTTTGTTGCTAAATAAAGGTAATATTAAAGTTGCTTTTGATGATAATGTAAATGGAATATATAATTATAAAGAACAAATCGCTCCTAATTTACCAATTTATTCAGGATGTCAAGTTTCGGCAATAAATAATTTGATTTTAATAATAAATGATGATTATAAAATTTTTAGATCAACATGTATGGGTACTTATTTAAAAGGAGAAGGGAAGATTGATGATTTAGAAATTAAAAAAGATGGTGACGATTATTATATCGAATACCAAGATCATCGTTATAATAAAGAAAGTATAATTAAGACTATAATTCCCGAAAATACTGTAGATAGGAAAATGAGAGGCTTGGAAATATCAAATGTTCAATTTCTAATGAAAGAAACGGAATTCGAAGGAAATTATTATCCAATTAATGTAGGTATTAATAATAACAATCAATTAAGTTTAAAATATACCAAAAAAGAAAGCGATGATCCGGAAAAAGAATTATTAGAAATCTATAGTCAATTCACTAAAAGTGTAGTTTATTCTTTTAGCTTTGATTCATATGATGAACTTCCAATATTTCAACCTTTTGGTAAAATGATAGTTGTAATTGAAAAAAGAGATAATCCAAACAATAATTTAAAATATGGTTATAAATTTATCGTAATTTCAGAAAATGGTGTGGTTTATAATTTGGATCAAATGTTTCCAATTGTTGTAAATAATGAAGAATTAACACTTGATGATAATAGCATCTATGTCATGTATGATGCTAAAGAAAGATTGTTTAAATTGTTTGTTGGTTATAATAAAAAGATGTGTGTTGAAGATAGTGATCAACATCGACCAATATTCTATGAGTTTAGGATAAAATATAATTACATTAATAATCAATTTGAAAAACCTGAATTCTATAAAGTTGGTTATGAAGATGAAAAATGTACTTACATTAGTAATTACGTTAATGGAGGTTAGAGATGGTTGAAGGTTTAATAGTTATAGTTGGTATGTGTATTGCAGTAATTCCTGTAATTATATTCGTTAATTATTTGTTTACACATGTTAAAAGAAAGACAAGATTTGATTATCACTTAGAATTAGTAAAAGACAAGAAAGGAACGTTTGGTGTAGTACTTGCTTACGCTGAAAGAATCTTGTTTGCAATGACGATAATAAGTTTAGGAGTACTACTTAGTGAGTTTTTTCAAAATCAATTTTTCTTGAATTTATTCGTTGTTTCCTTAGTTTTATTTGTCTTAGCAAAATATTTTGACGAAAAAAATGAAAAATAGATAAAAGAAGATGCTATCTTCTTTTTTATGTGGTATAATTTTTATAGTATGGATATTTATAATATAGGGATGATGATATGCGCTTTAAAGAGGACTTTTTAAGGGAATTGAGAAGAAGGCTTAAAGAAAATATAGATTTAATTGAATCTAGCTTTAAACTAAGCCGAATTGATTTTTCTAAATCAAAAATACTTGAGATAGAACCTATCGAATATCACTTATCTATGTTAATAGAAGATGATCCATATATGTTTTTAGGAAGATTATCATTCTTGATAATTAATAAACAAAATGTAACAGTACGTCGAACAAATATAGCTTGTGATTTACTGTTAGAATTAATTAATTTAATTTTAGAAGAATTTGGATTAGAAAGGATTGTTAGTTATGGAAATTAGTTTTAAAAATAATGAAAACTTTAGAGAAGATTTGAAACTAGGATATTTGAAATTAATTTACGAATATGGTTATGACAAAGTCCTTTCACAAGAAAAAGAAGAAACAAAAGAGGTTGAGACTAAATCTCAAACTGAAGAAGTTGAGATTGGGGGAATGAAGAAATGAGATGTCCTAAATGCGGGTCATTTATGGAAGATAATCGTCAAGTGTGCTTCATGTGTGGTGCTAATGTAAATGATTATAATAATCAAAACATGAATTATAATACTGGTTCATTTCAGATGAATAATGGTAATATGGGCGGATATCCACAAAATAATATGAGTGGATACCAACAAGGAAATTATCAAATGAATAATACCGGTGCTTTTCAAATGACAAATAATTATGGAAATACTGGAGCTAATTCCGGTTATGGAGCTAGTGATAATAGTAATTATTTCGGCAATGTTAATCGTGATACAAACGCTTTTAGTAGTGGAAATAATTATAATAATTTTTCTAGCCCTAAAATACAGCAACAACAACCAAATCAAAGCAGTGGTCATGATACATTTAAGCATTTGAATGATTACGATAAGATTTATGACAAAGTAAAAAATAGTGATCGTGATATATTTGACTTTTTTGCTGATAATAAGAAGCTTATTAGAATAGTTGGAATTGTATTACTAGTTGGTTTATTAGCTTTAATCGGTTGGCGTTATAGTGTTCATAGAACTAAAGAAAAACCGGTTAAACCAGTTTTAGCTAGTCTATATTTTAAAGCAGATCCTACTTTAAATAAAATTGAAGGTGGAAACAATGCTGGTATGGTATTTACTAAGGATGGAACTACGGGTAGTGCTTGTTCAATAAAGATATATGCTGCACCTAGTACGAGTGAAAATTATGTTCATGACTATTTTAAAGCAATTAAAGTATCTTTAGAGCCAGAAAAGAATACGACATTAAAACCAGTTAATGAAATGGAAGTATTTACTGCTCAAGATGGATCATTTACTATTAATAAAGTTGAATGGTTTTATTTAAATATCTTTTATAAAGAAAAAAGTACTGATCCAAATCCAACATTATTAAAACGACGTTATTATTCAACAATTTATAAAGGTAATTACTATAATGCTGAATTAACTAACAATCAGGGCGATGATGGCTGTGAAGCGGCCTTAGATAATACAATTATGACATTTAAGTTGATTGATAGTTAGTATATAAGAATAAAAAGGAATGGGAGGAAGGACATATGAAGAAGTGCCCTAAATGTGGTACAGTTTTAGATGATTCAAAGAAAAAATGTTATATGTGTGGCGCAGATCTTCAAAGAGCAAGTCTAACCTTCGGAGATTCCTTTGATAGTACGATTGGTGCTACGGTATCTACGAGTCAAGGTAGTGCTTTAAATCCAGCTACTCAACCACATAATACCCAGCCACAACCAAATCCAATGGCGGGATTGAATCAACAAATAAATAATGTTGGTGGTAATGCACAAAATACTAATGGTTTTGAATCTGAAGTATTTAGAAATCAAAGAAATTATAATGCGATGAATTATGATGATAGATCTGCTATTGAAAAAATGTTCTCTAGCGATAATCGTTTTAGAAATAGAGCAGAGATTAATGCTCAAGAAGCGATGATGAATAATCGTAATAGTTTCTCAACAGGTATTCCTGATAATATGTCTAATAAAGATGCTATTAGGAAGTTACAAGATGCTGGTAATAGACAAGCACAGGTTACTCCTCCTAGAGGTACGCCAACTAATCCAATGGCACAAGGATTTGGCAATGGTATGAATAATCAAATGCCTAATCCTAATAATGCTTATAATACTGGGGCAACAAACCCATTTGCTAATAAACAAGGAGTTCCTAAACAACCGACAACTGTTAGATATGTTCAACAGGGAAGTAATAGGGTTCCTCAACAAAATAAACCTAGTATTAATTGGGGCAACAATTTAATTCCTAATAATGGAAATAAAGTTAATAATTATCAAGATAAAACAAATAAATTTAAAGTTAATTTTAGCTTTATTTTTAATACAACTTGTTTTGTTATTTTTATAATTTTGTTTATCTTTGTTTATTTTAAATATTTACGTGTTGATAATAAAAACAATGTAGCAGATTTTGGTGGTTTAAGTTATCAAATAAACAAGAACTTTACTTTAAAGAATAATGAGAAAACAGAAAGATTATATACTTATGGTGATAATTGCGCCGTAAGAATTCAATATGGTGCTACAAATGATGGCGATTATTATATTGAAGAAAAATTTAATGAAGTAAAAGAATCATATTCTAAGGATGATTATCAAATCCTTTCTCAAGAAATAAGAATAAACTCTAATGTTTGGTCTGGATTAAAAATCTTAGAATTTAAAGAAGATGCAACGGGAACTGGTGGTTTCTCTCAAACAGAGAAATATAAGTTTATATCTATTGTTTATAAAGGTAATTATTATACAATTACTTATTCAAATTTAACAAATGATAACACTTGTTCAGCGTCTTATAATGCTTTTGAAGCAACACTTGCCTTTGTTGAAGAAAAGAAATAAAAGAGGTGATTAAATGGAAAAGAAATACTTTTCGGCTTTTAAGCTGTTTTATGATGAGTTTATCTATAAATCTAATCAATTCGTTTCTTATGGAAATGTTGATAGTAATATAGATAAAATCAGAGATTTAGTTTCCCTTTTAAGAAAATATTCGATTATTAATATCAAGAAATATATGACTTTCTTGAGTGATACTAATAAAGAATTAAAAAAAGAACTTGATACAATGTATAAATTAAATAAACCATTATTTGATTTGTACTATATTATTTATTCTTCAAGAGTTGAATATAATAATGATAAAGTAGAGGATATGCCTTTTATTATTTCTAATTCTTTTTTTGAAGATTATAGATTAGATAATAAAACTGTTGAAGAATTGGAAAGAAGCAATTATGTAGTTCCAAAGTATTCAACACTAGAGAAGAAAAACATTAGGGATGAAGCTGTTGGTTTAACAAGACTTGCTTATTTTGTTAAGCTAATTGGTGAATTAGAAGCTAGTAAATATAAAGAGTTTTTAAATAAAGCAAATATAGTTATAAATATTCGTCCTAAATTCAATGAAGCTAAAGAAGATTACTTAAAAAGAGTTAAAGATAATATTGCTTGGTTTCAAGATGATTTTCATAATTTATATAATCTGATGGCTAAGACTGATGATTTTGTTTTAGTTTCTGAAAAGATGGAAATTGTATTTAGAAAGAGATTCTTTGATTGGTTAGATAATTACGATAATTTAATTGAAGAACATTTTGAAGAATTATATAGTTTCATGGAAAACAGTCATGAGATTAAAAGATACTTTAATAAAGGAAATGAGATTACTTATGATGAGTATCTTAGAATTGCTGATGAAGTATATAATGAAAAACTTAAACTAGAAAAAATATATGAATGTGGAGGCTTTAAACCTGTTAAATATAAAGATGAAGATTATTTTGCAAGGTTTAGAGAATCAATCGTTAATTCTTATTTTGATAATAGATTTTTACTTAATCTTTATGAGGATGATGATGTTAAAGATTATGCTCAAAAGACAATGGAATTGTATTCATTATCTGAAGATTTAGAAAATGAAATTTATGATTATTATTTGTTCTTAGCTAGTCATTCTAAAAGATTAGGAAGATGTAGTGATGCTAAGACAGCTATAATTCTTAAATTATATGAATTATATAATCCAAAAGAATTATTATATAAATATGAATCAGTTAGAAGTTATTTTGATCGTGTAATTAGAAATAAGGATTTAGAATTCAAAAAAGAGTATGATAATATTTTATTTGAACAAAAGAAATACTTTGCTTACGAAGGTGTAATACCAACAATGAAAGCAGTATTAATTAAATTCCAAAATAGAGTAAAAAGATTTATTTTAGATAATTACAAAGAGCAAATAATGTCTCAAAGTAGTGATTACGATACGAGAGATTATGATTTAAATATCTTAATTGATGAATTAGAAATCGATGATATAAAAGATTTATATTCAGATATGAAAGCTGATAGTGGAGATAGCTATTTAGCTGAAATACAGAAATTTGTTGTAACCGCTTTAATCAAAAAAGTATACACAAATGATGATTTGGATTATTCTTTATATTATGATGAAATATGTAAGAATTATTTAAAGGAAGAAAGAGCATTTAATTAGAAGGTCTTGTTTGTACCTTCTTTTTATTTGTGCTATACTATTTTTGGGGAGTGGTTATATGAATCTTGATGACATGATAGAGAAAATCAAAAGGCTCGAAAATGGTGGAAATGGTTCCAACATGGTTTGTTTTATAGTAGCTTTTGATTTTTTATATTTCATTAAAGATAATGACAATAGAGAAAGATTCATACATGAATATTATAAAAACGATAACGGAATGTTTACTTCTAATTTTAAGCGCGTATGTAATTATGCAGAATCGATTTTAATAAGAGATAATGTTTATGAAAACATGTTAAAGTCAATTGAAATGGAAGTTAATCTTGATGAATTAGTAAGTATGTATAATTATTATGATGCTATAGATAGAATTGAAAAAGCTAATAATAGTCCTAAGGATATGATTAGTGATGGCTTTAAGATTAGACTTTTAAAACAAACATTTGATTCTAGTAATGAGGATTATAATAAACTTAGTAATAATGTTAAAGATTTAAAGAATCGTTATGATCGTAATATCATTGATATTGTTTGTATTATTGCAATATTTATTGCAATTACAATTGGAATGGTTAGTGGAGTATCTTTTACTTTACAAGCATTTAATAATGTTACTAGTTTAAATATAATGACTATCTGTTTGACGTCATTAATTGTTGGATTTGTTATTTTTAATTTGTTCTATTTAATATTTAAATTTGTATGTAAGATTTGTGGTAAAGATATAGATACAAAAGGTTATTTTATTTATACCGATGTAGTATTTGTCGCCTTAATAGTCTTTTTTACGTTTTTAATCGCAAAATAAGGTTTTATAAGGCATTGACATATAAAAAATCTTGCATGTTTTAGGACATTGTGTTATTATTAAATGGTCGATGGACCTCTAGCTCAGTTGGTTAGAGCATCCGGCTCATAACCGGGCGGTCGTAGGTTCGAGTCCTACGAGGTCCACCATTTATAAATGCGAGTGTGGCGAAATTGGTAGACGCGCTAGACTTAGGATCTAGTCCCGCAAGGGGTGGGGGTTCAAGTCCCTTCACTCGCACCATTGAATATTAACTTGCTTCGGCAAGTTTTTTTGTGCTTTTAAGAGTTTCAGTAACCTTTACGTATATTAGCAGTAAAGGTGCTTTTTTGTGTTTTTATAAATTTACATACCTTTGAAAAAATGCTATTATTATGATAGAGGTGTAGGATTATGAATAACCAATTTGATAATTTTAATTCACAATTTAATAATCAACCTCCCGTTTCTAATGGGGAGAATCCTATACAATTACCAAAGAGAAAGTTTTTTACTTCAAATATAATAGATGAACCAAATTTTGATGATGTAGGAGGTACTACTAGCGGAAGTGTTGTTAGTTGGAATACAAGTTCTAATATGCCAAAGAATAACCGTGATACCTTTACAAATCAAAATAATATGACAGGAGCTGTAGCCCCTGGTTTTGGTGCGTTTGAACAAGGTCCTAGTAATCAAGTTCAACAACCTAATACTATGGAGAATCCGCCACAACCAGAAATGAATATGGCACTAAGTCCAACAGTACAGGAAGCAATGCCAACTAAAGAAATTCAAACAAATGCTATGGGAATGGCTTTGGCTGAACCTGTTACCGAAAAACAACCAGAAACTAAAAAAGATGAAAGCATCGAAATGTTAAGTGAAATAAACGGAGATGTTTATGTAGATAATGAACCTGAGGTTTTAGATTTTGAACCAAAAGATGAAGAGGTTAAGAAACCAAGTAATTCTATTAGAGATAAATATATAGAGGAGCAAAAATTCCAAGAGGATCAATTATCACAAGGAAATTTTGCTAATTTGATGGGTAATAGCGGTGGTACTACTTTTGCACCAGGAATGAGTAAAGAAGAAGCACCTAAAACATTAAATGAAGGGATTCAACAACCACAACCGGTTCAACCAATTCAACAACCACAACCGGTTCAACCAATTCAACAACCACAACCGGTTCAGCAACCACAAGAATCACAAGTTAAATTGAATGCTATGCCAAAACCTGACTTGGGAATTGTGCCGACACCAGTTGTGCCTCCACAAGTGCCAGCAGTTGGTTTAGCAGCAACACCTATCTTTCAAGCTGCAACAGAAGCTGTTGATTCGGGAAATACACAAAATCAAGCTAATCCACAACTGCAAAATCAAAAAGTTGAATCTTGGATGGCAAATCAACCTTTAAGTGGTGAAAATTTTAAACCAGAACAAAATGTAGACGTTAATAATTATTCTGGTGTAGTAGAGAATAAAAAAGTTGAGATATTTAATAAAAAGGATAAAAAGAAAAAGAAACAAGAAACGGAACCTGTTCCTGAAGAAGTAATTAAAAAGGATGAGGGAAAAATAAGAGTAGATAATATGGCAAATGCTATTGTTGGTTCTAAATACCAAGAGTTTGTTATGTCGCCATTTAACTTTGCTGCTTTATTCTTTGGTCCAACATATATGGCTTATAGAAGAATGCCATTAGCAGCGATTGTTGTTTATGCTATTCAAATTGTTGTAGTATTCTTTTTACCAACTTTGGCACCAGATGAATATTATTTATTCGCTCAATTAGGAGCAACTTTAGGCTTCGCTTTGTTATTTGCTTTGGGTGTTAATCGAATGATTTTAGCTAATGCAAAATTTAAAGCTAAGAGTATTGTTAAAAAATATGGTGAGGATGGTCCAAAAGATAAAGCAATGATAATGGCACAAAGAATGGGTAAACCTTCAATTATTATGGCTTTACTATTCTTAGTGTTATCGGGAGCTGTTACAGGCTTGTTATTAACTACAGTATTTAAAAATACGAAGTTAGCTAATATTTATAACATTTATATGGATGCATATCAAAATGGTGAAAAGGTTAATTATAACGGTGTTATTATTCATTCTGATTATGATGTAAGTAATATTGTTTCTTTAGAGGTTCCAGAAGGATTTACTAAAATTGATAATATGAAGTATACATTTATAACTGAAGAGAGCGCTACAAATAATGATTGTTCATTTGAAATATATGCCGTAGATAAATATACTAGTGGAGATACATTTATTAAGGATATGGCTAGATTCAATAACGATTCAAAGAAAGTAACAAATAAGGAAATAAACGGAATAGATTGGACAAACTATTATACTGAAGATAGTTTATATAAAGTCTTCTACCGTGGATTTACTTATAAGAATCATGCTTTAGTCTTTGAATATAAGAGTGGTAAGAAGGCTTCTGATGGAGTTTGTGACCAATTATATGTTCAAGTTATGGATGGTATAAGTATAAAAGAGAGTTAATCTCTCTTTTTTATATTTTCTTATAGATATTAGTTTGAATATTTTTAAAAGTATAGTATAATTATAAAAGAATAGGTGGTTATGTGTGATGAATGATATTGTTTTACCTAGTCTAAAACTAGTTTATAAACCATTAATAATGTATTATGGCGAATGGGAATTATTGGATGGTCTAGAAGAGATATCTTTAAAGAATAAGGATAAATCATTATTTAAAGAATTCCTAGATCGTTACTATTATATGCCTTTAAATGTTATATTTAAGGATGAAGAATTAGTTCATAGTTTTAAATGGGCGATTTGTTCTAGACTTGGAGCAAGCGGAAGAAACCTATATTTTAGTAAAAGAGCTTTCTTACGTAGTGTAATGGCTAATGCGGATGACGTAGTTGATGCTGGTGGCGAAGAAATCTATAAAGATGTAAAGAAAGCTATAAGAGACCGTAAGAATGTTTATAGAGATGTTGAAAAACTTGGTGAACAATCTGAATATTATGAAGAAATTAAAAATGAGTTTTTATCATGTGAATTAGATATTTCTTTAGAAGAATATATTGCATTATGTAAGAAGAAATATACAAAGCTATTAACTGGTTATAATGCAGTTTTAGATTTATTTGATAAAACTATTAATTTAGATAAATTCATCAAATGTTTTGATTTAGATCAATTATATTTATATACAGCTTATTCAATATTAGAATCTGGTAAGAAAAATTATGAATCATATGGTAGATTAGAGTACAACATAGTTGTATTAGATAACTATCGTGACATGGTTGAAAATGTTCGTAAAAAGGATAAATTCTATAACAGTCATATTATGGTTAAAGATAATGAAATTTATACAATTGATGATTTATTTAAAGAATATGATGAGTTACAAAAACGCGTAAATGGGAAATAGATAGAACTATCTATTTTCTTTTTTTTATGGTAAGATTTTATTGTAAAGTAGTGTGATATTTATGGGCAGAGCAGAGAAATATGCAAATGTTGTAGATGACTATGAAAAAGAACAAAAAGCTCTAGAAAAGAAGAAAAAAAAGAAAATTGATAAAGAAGAGGAATTATCAATGACTAGAGAATTAAAGTTCCAAGAAATACAAAAGAAGTTAGATGATACAGTTACTATCGGTGATGCCGAGGAATTAGCTAAATTGGAAGATGAAACATTTGATGTAGATAATACTTCCGAAATAGAAGTAGAAGAAAATGTTTTAGCAAATACAGATACTTTGGAAATAGATACTATTGAAGAAGTAGAAGAAACATCTGAAGAGGAAGACCCTAAAAAAGAAGAACCAAAAAAAGAAGCTCCTAAGAAAGAAGCTCCTAAAAAAGAAAAAATACCTGAATTAGTTAGTTCTAAAGAGATGAGAAAAGCTAAGGATGAAATAGAAGATGATTTATATATAACTAGTTCTTTAAAACCTCTTCGTAAGAGATTTAAAATGAAAAAGGTCTTTAAGGTTTTATTTACATGGTTATTAATTGCTTTAGGTATTATTGCATTATATTTCTTCGGATTTAAACCTTTATATAATTATTTGGTTAATTCTAAACCGCGAAAAGTATTTGAAAATAGTATTCATTATGTTAATCAAAAAATTAAAGAAGAATTTGAAGGTATTAAATTTGATGACAAAGTTTTATTTACGGATTTGAATTTTAAAATTAATTCTAATTTAGATGATTTAGATGGTATAAGTCAGTATTATCTTGGCTTTAGTTATGGAGCTGATCCAGTAAATAGGAAATATCAAGAAACAAGATATATTAGAATTAATGGTAGTACTTATGGTGATCAATATATTGAAGTTGATGGTAAGGCTTATGAACATTTAATCCCTATGGAAAATTATATATCTTTAGGAAATGTTGAAGATATTTCTGAAGATGATGAATTCTATAATGAGGTAGGGGAAGATTTAAAATATTTATCAGATTTCTTTAATCAGGATAATTTATATTATTTTTTAGATAAACAAGAAGAAATATTACTTTCATTATTTGAAGATGGAATGTTTTCTAAATCATCTGATGAAATGGATATAAATGGTAAAACAGTAAAGGCCACTAGAAATACCTTAAAGTTGAATGCTGTTGATTATAAAAGGTTACATACAAAATATATTGAGAGTATTTTAGAGGATGATAAACTTGTAAGTATTATGGCTAAATTTTCTAATGAAACAGTGGAAGAAATTCGTAAAGAATTAGCTGAAGCTTTAAAAGAAGAAGTTAAAGAAGATTATGAATTAGTCTTTAATATTTATACAAGTATTACTAATAAAGTACTAGGTTTTGATATAAGTGAAGAAGGATTTAGAATTGCTTATGTTTATACTAAAGATAAAAACTATGCTATTCATTTAAATTTAACAGAAGATGAAGATTGCAAAGAAGGAAAAGATTGTGTTGTAACTAATCAAGAAATAATCGATATAACAGGTGAAGATAAAGGAACTTATACGGAAGCTATAATAAAGTATAATAGTAATACTGTTGCAAAATTAAATCTTCGTAGTTTTGATGAAAAGATTGATTTTGATTATGAATTATACATTGAGGGAGAAACATATTCAGGTGATTGTTTGGTATTTACCAATAAAGAGGAAATGTCAGCAACTGCAGACTTTAGCGTTAAGTTAAAAGATAATAAATATGTTGATGTTAAAGGCGAGTATGTAAGTAGAGCTCCTAGCAATTTTGCTTATGTCAATTTTGATAAAATAATAAGTGAAAGTAAATTCGATAGTGAATTAGAAGACTTTAAGAAATCTATAGGTGATAATACGGTATTTAATGTATTATCATTCTGGATTGAGTCTTTAGATGATCCAACGTCAATTGTTAGCGAAGAAAAGACAAGTAATGCCTAAAAAAGACATATTTGTCTTTTTTTATGGTATAATTTTGTATGGAAGTATAAAGATACTTCAACAGGAAGGAAGTAAAATGTGAGTAAGATTTTAGAAGTAAAAAACTTAAATAAGCATTTTGGTTCTAAACAAATTCTTTTTGATGTATCCTTTGATTTGGAAGAAGGAGAAATTTTAGGATTTATAGGACCTAATGGTGCTGGTAAAACAACAACTATTAAATTGATTTTAGGTTTACAAAATATAGAATCTGGTGAAGTTAAAATTAATGGTTTTGATGTTGTTCATGATTTTGAAAGAGCCATTGCTAGAGTTGGTGCTATTGTTGAGAGTCCTGATACTTATATGTATATGAGTGGAAGAGATAATCTTAAAATAATGGCAGATTATTATGGCGATGTTCCTCCAGAAAGAATCGATGAAGTAATTAAACTAGTTGGTTTAGAGAATCGTATTAATGATAAAGTATCTAAATATAGTTTAGGTATGAGACAAAGATTAGGAATTGCTGCTGCTTTAGTTCACAGTCCTAATATATTAATTCTTGATGAGCCAACAAACGGTTTAGACCCAGAAGGAATTAAAGAAGTAAGAGAGTTATTAATTAAATTAGCTAAAAAAGAAAATATTGGTATTTTAATATCAAGTCACAATCTAGCTGAATTAGATAACTTTGTTACTAATGCTTGTATTATTCAAAATGGTCGTATTGTTACAACACAATCAATGGCTGAATTAAAGAAAGCAGAAAAGAGTGCTTTTGTCTTCGATTTAGATAAAACTGATGGTGTAGATAAATTGATTAAAAAAGAACATGAAATAATGAAAAATAATATGGTTAAAGTATTTATTGATCGTAATGAAGTTCCAGCTTTAATAGAAAAACTATTAAAGCATGGCTATAAGGTGTTTGAAGTTAGAATGCTTCGATTATCATTAGAAGATGCTTTCTTAGAAAAGACTGGGGGTAATGTAATTGACTAGGTTAGTTAAAATAGAGCTTAAGAAATTATTCTCTAAAAAAATAATATATATTTTCTTAATAGTATTATTTGGTTTAAATGTAGGTACAACATTACTTGAAAAGTATGTTACTAAGATTCTTGGAGCTTTAGATTCAGCGACTACTGCTGAATTATATAAGCAGTCAATGGAGTCATATGACTTAGATAATCCAGAACAAGCTAGATATTATGCAGATGATAAAACAACATATGATACTTTAATTTTAGCTAAGGATTATGATATATCTTCTGCTGAATATATATATGTCATGGATGATATGAGAACTAATATTGCTTGTATGAATGAAAGTAAATATGTTACTAAAGATGATGTTGCTTATGCTGAATGTGAAGAAAAATATAATGAGCAAGTTGCTTTCTTGAAGAATTTCGATTGGAAAAAGCTAATTGAAAATAAAAAAGAAGAAACAAAAGAAGAACTTGCAAATGTTAAAACTTTATTAGCTATGGGCGAAATATCTAAAGAAGATGCTGATAAACAAACGAAAGTTTTAAATCTTCAGATGGATGTTCTAGAATATCGTTTAAAACATGAGATTCCGATTGATCAATCTAGTGTATCTATACATTTAGAGCAATATCCTGGTGCCTATGAAGCATATTTAGATTCAGATAAAGATAAGAATTTAATTGAGCATAATGATAAAATAATGAAACAAGAGAGAGAAAAAGAATATTTTATTTCTAAATATAAATTTGAACATGAACTATTCCAAAGAAGTAAGAATAAAACTTTAACTGGAGGAACAACAGCTGATAGCATTTTAAATGTTTTCTCTGGTGGTATGATGTCACTATTATTCTTGTTATTGATTGCAGGTGGAATAATAGCTGAAGAGTACAATAAAGGTACAATAAAACAATTATTATTGAAACCTTATACAAGAACAAAAATATTAACAAGTAAGATATTAACTGTTTTAATTACATTTACTTTATTTATGTTTGTTTATGCATTAATGACAGGTATTATTAATGGTGTGGTATTTGGTGAATTTAAATCAATACTTGATCCTGTATTAGTTTATGACTTTAATAAGGGCAAAGTATTAGAAATAAATTTATTCGTTCGTTGTTGTCAGTTATTCTTAGCTGTTTTACCAATGTTCTTAATTCTTTTAGGAGTTTCTGTATTGGTAGGTATTGCAACGACAAATACATCTGTGGCTTTAATAGTTCCATTAGTTATTTCTATTGCTTCAACTATTATTAATGCTTTTGCTAAAGGTAAAATATTTGCTTATCTACCGACGATGTGTTGGAATTTATCAGAATTCTTGGATGGTGGATTACCAGCATTTAAGTACTTAACTTTAGTAAAAAGTATATCGGTAGATGCTGTAACAATCTTTATCTTATTTGCATTTGCTTATGCAATATTTAAGAGAAAAGATATTAAGAATCAATAAAAAGCACTTAGTGCTTTTTATTTTTTTTCTCTAAATCTACTTAATATGATATAATTATAAAAGAATAGGAGTTGGTTAGTATATGGGTTTATTTAAACTAGAAAAAGCTAATGGTAAAAAAGCTCCTAAAAACGGTAAGTTTATTAATAATAATGTTCCTGATGAACAATTTGTAAATCAAGATATGAATCAATATCCGCAAATGGATATGCCTATGCAAAATGATGTATATGTTGATAATCCAATTGCTAATATGGGTTTAAATGATTCAAATTATTATAATCAAATGCCTATGGATAATGGTTATTATGATCAGATGCCTATGCAAAATGAAATGTATAATCAGGGACCTATAGATGATGGAATGTATATTGAGTTTCCAAATCCTAATCAAATGATGCAACCACAAGTTCCACAACAAATGGAACCGATGCCTCAACAAATGGAAATGGCCCCACAACCAGTGGAAATGCCTGCACCTCAGGAGATGGTACCACAACCTGTTGAACCACAAGTTCCACCACAAATGGAACCAGTATCAAAACCAGTTGTGTCATTACCGACGGAACCTGTGATTCCTCAACAAACAGCACAATCATTACCTGTTCAAACGGATCCTGATTTGTTGCCTCATCCTAAAGAGGAGAAACCAAAAGGAGCGAAAGCTTCTTCCGAATCTGAAAAGACGGGTACAATGTCTATTTATGAGGAACCTAAAAAGGAAGAAACAAAAGAAGAAAAAGCAGAAGTAGCTGAGGAAACACTTGATGAGAGTGTTGAAACGTTAGAAGAAGACGATAAACTTCCTCGTCAAAAAGAAGAAGAAAAGAAAGAAAATGAAATAAAGGGAAATCCTTTAGAAAATGATAAGAATCCAATTCCAGTTAATCCAGTAGCACCTGTAGAAGAAAAAGTAGAATTCGGCGATGACGAAGATGATACTGATTTAACTGCTAAAGCAAATATATTTGCAGCTATTGGTATTATTATCGGAATGATATTAATGCCTGGTACGACAATTGTTGATAATGCGAAGAAGTTTAGAAGTATGAGTAAAGCAATCTCAATTACTATATGGGTATCACTAGTATCATTAGTTGCTTGTGCTGCTACTAGATTGCTTGTTGGGGCATTTAATAAATCTTATAATGCTGTAACTGGAGCTTATTCAATATATTTAGATTTTTCTAATATGTTTAATTTTGATAATTATATTACATATTTGGTTATTACAGTTTTTGTTGCAGTAATCTGTGTAGTTGTATTATCTCTTGTTTATTACGGATCATCATTTTTGAATAGTAAAGGTGTTCGATATGGAACATATTTGGTAGTTAGTAATCTATCATTAATTCCTGTAATTGCAACAGTTTCAGTTCTTTATCCTATATTTAATCTATTATCTGGATATTTAGGAATAGCTGTTTTAGTCTTTTCATTCTTATATTCATTAATTACATTATTAATGGGAATGAATGCTGTACTTAAATTTTCAACAGTTAATAAAGAAATACTATATCATGTACTTAATTTATCGTTATCAATTATAATAATTGGAGTCATGTTAATTGCTATTATTAAGACGGGATTAATTGAGTTACCGAAAATACAATTATAGAATCGCAATGCGATTCTTTTTTTGTTATAATACTTAATGGAGATATTAATAATTTAAAATAATTAATATCTTTTTATTTTTATGATAAAATTATATTAGAGGTGGGGTTTATGAAATTCCTTAACAAAGAAAACGGCATAACAAAAATGTATGTTCAGTTAAAGGATATAAGTTTCTTATTACATTCAAATGTAAAAGTGCCTAAATCAATCTATATGGCTGTATTAGATGATTCGGTCCCTGTTAATGAACATAAGAGTACAGATTTTTATACGTATACAGCTGAAAAAGATATAGAGTTTTTAAGTGGGCTTGATTTTATAGTTGACTATAAAGAACTAAGAAGCTTGGAACCTGGCGAATTAAAAATGATGATGAATGACATCGATGATGAAATAAGAGATAATGCAACTGCTTATGATACATTACCAGCAGATCAAAAAAGAGATAAAAGCTATTATTATCGAATAGAACAATTAGATTATAAACGTAAAAGTGTTAAAGAAATACATGATGCTTTAGTTGGCAAGATAAGCTTAGAATTACCAAGTGTGCCAGATAGTGATGGATTTATTTTGGATAGTGACCCAGTTTTTCTAGTTGCTCAAGGCATTGACCATGACGCAATCTTATCTTATCGTAAGGATGGAAAAGAAATTGAACCAGAAGATCAAATTCCCGAAGCGTTGATTCAAATGGGTTTATCTATTTCAATTGCTGACCAAAGAGAAGATGGCTTGGAGATCGGAGCGATTGAGACAACTAAAACTCTGTCTAAAGATGGAAAGTATCATATTACTACTTATAATGTTAAGAAGCCTCAAAAAGAGAAAAAGCCAGTTGATAATAGCTTAGTTGCAAAACTAAAAAAAGTGTTAGGTATCTAACACTTTTTATATGCAACAAAAAAACTACTTTAAAAGTAGTTAATTTTTAAATGGTGACCCGTACGGGATTTGAACCCATGAATGTATGCGTGAAAGGCATATGTGTTAACCGCTTCACCAACGGGCCATAAAAAATGGTGGGCCTGGGGGGACTTGAACCTCCGACCTCACGCTT
>JAEEGL011263171.1_pt1 | contig 29243 bp, 19 predicted proteins | sample 9134231 | NCBI WGS metagenome assembly JAEEGL01 (sample SAMN16246548, study PRJNA631951) | gut metagenome | biome: gut microbiome; feature: rumen; material: fiber-attached | host: Bos | place: Iran: Karaj | collected 2018-10 | reverse complement strand
GGTGCACTACCCATACCACTCTCGTTGGAGAATAGTCCTCTGGCGATACCATAGCGCGCCGCCATCATCACCGTGGCTCCCACAAAGCCTCCGCCGGCAGCAGAGGGGTTGAAGGCAGAATCGATGATCAACTGGATGGCTGGCCATACGTAGTTGCCGTTGATACATAGTATCATGATACATCCCAGAACATAGAGCAGTGCCATGAATGGTACGAGCACGGTACATACTTTCGCAATTGCCTTCACGCCACCAAGAATCACCGATGCCGTGAGGATACATATGAAGATACCTACTATCCACGTGGGTATGCCGAATGTCTCATGAGCAAGGAGTGCGATAGAGTTTGCCTGAACGGTACAACCTATGCCAAACGATGCCAGGGCGGTGAACACGGCGAAGAGTATGCCGAGCCACTTCATGTTAAGACCTCGCTCAAGGGCATACATCGGACCTCCGTACATCTTGCCGTCATCGCCTTTCACACGATATTTCACTGCCAGAAGGCCCTCGGCATATTTCGTCGACATACCGAAGATGCCCGTGAGCCAGCACCACAGCACAGCCCCAGGACCTCCAAGAGCCACTGCTGTTGCGACACCAACGATGTTACCTGTTCCGATGGTTGCAGCCAGAGCTGTGGCTAAGGCTCCAAATTGGCTCACCTCGCCCTCGGCCTTGCTGTCTTCCTTTACAGAGAGACGGATGCCAGTAAGAAGTTTACGCTGTGGGATGCGCAATCGGAAGGTGAGAAATACGTGGGTGCCAAGCAGTAGAATCATCATTGGCCATCCCCATAGAAATGAGCTCAGAAGCGAGAAAAATTCGTTAATCGGTTCCATATCAGTTTAATTTGTGTCTGCAAAGTTAGGCAAATTTAGGGAATTTCCTATCATTTTTCGGGAAAATCCCTTTGTATGTACCAAAATAATATCTACCTTTGCATCGTGGAACAATAAAAACGATACGATTATGAAGAAAGTTTTATTGATGTCAGTTGGTGCACTTCTGCTTTTGAGCAGCTGTGGTACATATACAGCAGACGGTGCGGTCACAGGCGGTTGGTTCGGCTCTGTCATCGGTTCTGCCATTGGTGGTATCTCTGGTGGACATAGAGGCAGTCATATAGGTAGTCTTATCGGTATGGCAGGTGGTGCAGTGATAGGTGCTTCGGTAGGTCAGGCGGCCGATCAGGCGGAGCAGCGTAAGTACGAAGAGTATAAGGCTGCTCGTCAGCGCACTAACAGCAACCGTAATAATGACTATTCATATCGGGACAACAGCGGATTCGACGCAAGTAATAGCGGTGATGACCGTCTCTATGGTTTCGGAGAGGATTTCTCTTCTTCAAGCAGTGGCGTTGCCGAGGGAGGTCTTGAGATTCGTAATGCCCGTCTGTTAGACTCCAGTCGTGACGGTGTGCTTATACGTGGTGAGGAGGCTCGTATGGTGTTTGAGATTTATAATACCTCTGACAAGGTGATACGCAGTGTTCAGCCGGCAGTGGCAGAGGTTACGGGCAACAAACATATCCATATCTCTGAGAATATACTTATCGAGAGTATTGCTCCTGGCAAGGGCGTGAGGTATACAGCATCGGTAAAGGCGGATAATGGTCTCAGAGACGGTGAGGCAGTGATTCGTATAGGAGTGCTGCAAGCTAACAGGGAGATTACTTCGCAGACAAGGAACTTCACAGTTACGACTCGAAAGAAATAGAAAAAGGGAGGCTAAACCTCCCTTTATTATTTGTTTAACTCTTTTTTCCTCTGTTCCTTCTGTCTCTTGTCGAGATCTTCCTTCAGTAGTACCCAGACAGGCTTAGTGTCAGGGCCATCGTTGATTCCTATCTCGAAATCGGGCAACTCAAGGATATCCTCAGGACGGAATGGGATAACTGCCTCGCTGAATTTCTCGACAATCACCGGAGCTATCCCCTGTGCTATTATACCTAACTCACGGGCAGCACGTATGGAGAGGTCTATGATACGGCCTCTGACATAGGGACCGCGGTCAGTGACTCTTACTATCACGTTCTTGCCGTTGGCGGGATTGGTTACCCTCAACAGAGTACCAAAAGGATAGGTGCGATGGGCACAGGTCAGTGAATCGTGGTGCAAACGTTCACCACTGGCAGTTTTCCTACCGGAGAACTTTTTGGAGTAAAAGGAAGCCTTGCCGCTCTGAACCTGAGAAAAAAGAGGTGAGAGGTGGGTGGTGAGAAGTGAGAGAATTACAATAGCTGTCACACAATACCAGAAGTATTGTCTATGGATAATCTTACCAGCTACAGCTATTCTCTTATCTCTCACCACTTGCCTTTTACTTCTCAACACCAATTATACTATACCTTGTGCGAGCATGGCCTTTGCAACCTTCATGAAGCCTGCTACATTTGCACCCTTCACGTAGTTGACATAACCATTCTCCTTACCGTATTTCACGCACTGCTCATGGATGCCAGACATGATCTGATGCAGACGCTGGTCAACCTCCTCAGCAGTCCAAGCCATACGCATGGAGTTCTGGGTCATCTCCAGACCAGATGTGGCCACACCACCGGCATTGACAGCCTTGCCAGGAGCGAAGAGCTGACCTGCGGCAATGAACTTATTAACTGCATCAGCGGTACATCCCATGTTAGATACCTCGGCTACGCACAGAGGCTTCTGAGCAAGGATCTTGTCGGCATCATCACCGTTAAGCTCATTCTGAGTAGCGCAGGGCAGATAGATGTCGGCCTTCTGTTCCCAAGGTTTCTTACCGGCAAAGAACTGGCTTCCGGGGAACTCTTCAGCGTAAGGCTCGCAGACATCATTACCGCTTGCACGCAACTCGAGCATGTATTCTATCTTCTCTGCATCGAGTCCCTCGGGGTCATATATATATCCGTCAGGACCAGAGATGGTGATGACCTTTGCTCCCAACTCTGTTGCCTTCTTGGCAGCACCCCATGCCACATTGCCGAAACCGGAGAGAGCCACTGTCTTGCCCTTGATGTCGAGTCCGTGAGTCTCCATCATGTGGTGAACGAAGTAAAGGGCACCATAACCAGTTGCCTCAGGACGGAGGATAGACCCTCCCCATTCCATACCCTTACCGGTGAGTGTAGCACCGTGGAACTGGCTGGTGAGTTTCTTGTACATACCGAAGAGGTAACCAATCTCACGTCCGCCTACGCCGATATCACCGGCAGGAACGTCCATATCAGGACCGATCACCTTATAAAGTTCTGTCATGAATGCCTGACAGAAACGCATAATCTCAGCATCGCTCTTTCCACGGGGAGCAAAGTCGGAACCTCCCTTACCGCCACCCATTGGCAGAGTGGTGAGGGCATTCTTGAATGTCTGCTCGAAACCGAGGAATTTCAGGATGCTAAGGTTTACTGACGGGTGGAAACGAAGACCTCCCTTGTAAGGACCGATAGCACTGTTGAACTGTACGCGGTAGCCGATATTCACCTGTACCTCGCCCTTGTCGTCTACCCAGGGCACACGGAATGTGGTAATGCGCTCCGGCTCTACGATGCGCTCAACTATTTTTGCCTTTTCAAACTCGGGGTGCTGGTTGTATACGTCTTTGATAGACTCCAGTACTTCGCGAACTGCCTGAAGGAACTCTACCTCGCCTGGATGCTTGCGCTCCAAGCCTTGCATGATTTTTTCAACTTCCATAGTGTTGTTTTGTTTATTGATAAAAAGTTTTTAGTTTGCAATATGTTACTATTGATGGTGCAAATATAGGAAAAAATCAGATTCCCTCCAAGTATTTTCGCGAATATTTTTCTTATAAAGTTACATTTTGTTAAATTGTGCCTATTTTACAATCTTTTTCCCACCTATTATATATATACCCTTGGGCAGACCATCGAGAGATGAGGAATTAATCTTACGGCCGTTGAGGTCGTAGATGGTAGCATCCTCCATCGGATTGTTTGTATTGATGGTCTCTATGCCTGTGCTCTCACCGAAGATTGCCGTCAATGTCAGTTTAGAACACTTAGGCATGTCGAAGGTATATATGGAACCATCCACTTGTGTAGTTCTTCCGTCTTTCATGACCTTCCAACCCTTTACTTCACGGCCTTCGCCTGCCTTGCCCTCAACAGTAAGCTTTCGTCCTTCGAAGAACTTGCCGTCGAAGTAGCCGTCCTTGATCTCTATTCCGTTAACGTAGGTCTTAACCTCTTCTGAAGCGTCTTTGTTGATGACGAGTGGGGTAGGAGTGCCCAGTTTATAATAGTCGGCAAGCTGCTGGTAGAAATGGTTGGTTCGCTGACTTAGCCAATTGCGGGCATTTCTTAGTTCATCATTGTAGTTCGGCCACCACTGATTGATGAGATTTCTGTGGTATGTATATTCTGTCTTTATCATATTGTACATGGGATCCCATACTGCGCGTGTTCCTTTTTCATTAAGGAAGTCGCCCATATAAATGGCGCAATGGTCAATAAACTCGCGATTGAAGTCAGCATCCTCCATCAGTCTACGGAAGAGTCTTGTGCTATCATAGCCGTTGGCACCCCAGTTTAATCCACTGTCGTAATTTGGGTTATACAACCATTCCAGTATTTTGTAATTGGCAGCACACTGACTATAAAGTCCCATTGTGTAGTCTGTATCTTTCATGATCCAGCGCCAGCGACCTCCTTCTGCTGTTGGTCTCCACATAACGATATTGTTGCCGGGGAAGTCAACGTTGTTATAATAGAGATTGGCTGCCATCAGGTTGAGAAACTCCATGCAATCCATCCATTGCTCAAATTCGGCCATAGTGTGACCATGCTCGTTATAGAAAACTTTGAAAGCGTTGTAGTTATCCCAGGTACCTTCCTTAAGCTCACCCCAGTTCTCAAACATATCCAAGTCTTCCAGACCATTATAGTTGGTATAGATATTATCTTCATTGGAGCGTTCACGGATGTTAAGCATGCCTCTATACTGTCCATTGATATATACGATAGCAGGTTGCCAGGCCTGCCAATCTATATCCAAATGGCTTCCTACGTTACGTTGGATTATGGCATCGCGCATATACAGATAGTCGAAGTCATTTCCGGCATTTCGCAGCATAAGTGACTTGAAGTCTTTAAGTCCTGGTTTCTGGTCTGGGAAGAACTCATAATTGAACCGCTTCTCGCCAAAACGTTTGTTGGCATAGATGGCCATCGATTTCCTGGCGGCTCCTCTTGTTGCGCCTCCGCACACACGTGCTTCTATGAGCTGGTTTAGTGTGCTGGCGTTCATGTCTTTCATGAAAAACTCAATATTCATCGGACGACGCCAATTGTGCTCATAGTTCTTTTTCCCGTCAGAAGCCTTGTTGTCAGAGTAAATACCAATCTTTGAATCATTGAAGTATCTATTGTCCGTATTGATGGAAATGACAGGCAGTGTTATGTCTCGTCCATGGAAGAGGTAGGAATGTGTTGTAGAGCGGGGGGAGAGCTTACCGTCACAGAACAACTTGGCACGGACTATCTTGTTTGTATTGAAACTCAGCTGACTCTGATATAGCTGACTGTTCTTTGTTGGCTCTGAGCCGTCGAGAGTATAACGAATCTCTGTTCCTTCAGGTGATCCATCTGGAAGAGTTAGCATTAGGGTGATGGTTTCTTTGGTACTCATAACGCAGCCCTTTATGCTGAAAACAGGCTCACCGAGGATATCTTCGGCCTTACAAGTCTTGCCGGTATTTGCTTTGCCAGGTGTAGGCTCAAGTTGGTAGCCCCATTCGTCGCTGCCATCAGTATTGCGACCAAAAGCAATGTTCGGGGCAGGCTGTGCGGCAAAGTCCTCTATTTTGTCAATGGTATCATCGCCTTTAAACAGGAAAAGACTGCTCTTCTTGCTAGACTCCAGACGGAAATTGGTGTGTAAGGCGGATACCCCCTCATCCTCGCCAGCCTTGTCGCAGTAGATAATCACATATTGCCCCGGTCCTACCATCTTGTCTGGTAATTGCCATGCGTTGGCAACCTTTTTCTTGGTACCAATCTTATAGTCTTTCAGATTGACGGCTGTATTACCTGAGTTATATAGTTCCACCCATGAGTCAGGGAAATCGTTAAGATCGTCCATGATACCATCGATATTCGACTGCATGAATTCGTTGATTATCAATTCTCCGTTTTGGTTATTGTCATCAGCGACAATAGGGAGGCTTGCTACAGTTAACAATGTTAGAAAAAGTAATTTCTTAGAATAATTCATAATGGTTTTAATTCTGATTCGGACGCAAAATTACAAATAAATATCCATTAACCATTCATTATTCTAATAAATTTTGTAACTTTGCGCCAAAATGTAACAAAAAAGAAATAATATGAAACGATTAATGACATTGATGTTGCTGATACCGGCTTTGGGAGCATCGGCACAAGTGAAGACGGAGATCAGTGAGTTTAATCTCTCTGGGCCTTACGCAGTACAAGCACCATTGGCTTTTGATACAGTGGATGTGAAAGGTAATAAGTTTGACGATAAGTCGCTGATGAACAACATATCACTTACATCACCTGTGACAGGAAAATTCAACGGCAAGGTGTTGCCGTCGCTCACAGAAAAGAAGAGCGTAGGACTTTTGTCGTTTTATATAAACAATAGCGACTACCTGAAAGGCAAGATAGATGTACAGGGACCAAAGAACTATAAGTTGTATATTGACGGTGCTGAAGCTAATGGAGAATTGATACTTGCCCCCGAGCACCATACTTTCACGATACGTTATCTTGCTGAACCCAAGGATACTGACTCGATAAAGGTATGTATCGATGCTGAGGAGTCTGTGACATATACCCTCGACAAAAAGCATCCCTATATGGTGCATGACCTTACTGACGGGAAGCGAGTAAGAGGAATCTCTCTTTCTGCCGATGGACTATTTACAAGCATAGCCTATCAGACAACGGATCGTGGAGGCAATTCCCGTTGGAGCTACGAACTCCGTGATACAAAGACCCAGCGTCTGATATCCCAACCACAGCGTAATCCCAATTGGATGCCTAAGACCTCTGCCTGGGTGGAAGAGGAGAAAGAAGGCGATAAGCGAGTGTTGTATAAGGTAGATCCCCGTACTGGAGTACGTACACTCTTTGCTTATGATATCCCCGAGGGCAGTTACGTCGTATCGCCCACAGAAGACTATCTTATCATCAGTGCTGAGGAAAAGGGCCCAAAGGAGGATAAGGACGTGTTTGAGGTTGTTGAGATGGATGATCGTCAGTCTGGCTGGCGTGACAGAGGCTATCTCGCGAAATATGATATTGCCACAGGTGTAACTCAGCGAATCACTTTCGGTTCTAAAGGCGAGTATCTTGAGGATATATCACTCGATGGCACCAAGCTGTTGCTGGCAACGTCACGCTCTCGTCTTACAAAACGTCCTACCACTGTGCAGGATGTGTTGATAATGGATATACGTACTCTGAAGGTAGATACCCTATTCGTTGGTGCAGAATTCCTAGGTGGAGGAACGTTCTCTCCTGATGGTAAGCAGATTCTCTTTACTGGCACTCCTGAGGCTTTCGATCGTATAGGTTGTCAGCTTCCTGCAGACGTGACACCGAGCATGACGGAAAACGAGCTCTTCCTCTATGACATAGCATCGAAGAAGATCACTCCGCTAACAAAGGATTTTGATCCTTCTATCGACAAGGGCCCAGACTGGTGTGCTGCCGATGGAATGGTATATTTCACAGCTGAGGATCGCGACTATGTGAATCTCTTTATGCTTAATCCAAAGACGGGTAAGATAACAAAACTCGCGGCCAATGGCGATGATATCTATCGTTTCGATAAGGCGTCGGATGCACCTTATATATCATATCTGTCCTACGCCACAATGGCTCCGGCGTCTGCTTACGTCATGGACCTTAAGAATCTAAAGAAGACTCAGAATATCAGGTTCTTCGATGGTGTCTCTGCTCTCGGTGATGCAGAGATCGGTACATGCCAAGACTGGAACTTCAAGAACTCCAAGGGTGACACTGTTTACGGTCGACTGTATCTGCCAAAGGATTTCGATGCTACGAAGCAGTATCCGATGATAGTGTATTATTATGGCGGTTGTTCACCAGTTAGCAGATATTTCGAGTCGCCATACGCTCCTCAGTACTGGAACTCGCTGGGTTATGTGGCATATATCGTTGAACCAAGTGGTGCTACAGGCTTTGGACAAGAGTGGGCTTCGAGGCATGTTAACACAGCAGGAAAGGGTCCTGCTGAGGATATCATCGAAGGTGTAAAACAGATATGTGTCGAACATTCGTTTATCAATCCTAAGAAGATTGGATGTATGGGAGCTAGCTATGGCGGTTTTATGACGCAGTATCTCCAGACACAGACAGACATCTTCGCAGCTGCTGTATCTCATGCAGGTATCACTAATCATACCAGTTACTGGGGTGAGGGATATTGGGGATATAACTACAGTGAGGTGTCGATGGCAAACAGTTACCCCTGGAGTCATCGTGATCTGTATGTCAACCAGTCACCACTCTTCAATGCCGATAAGATCCATACTCCTCTGCTTCTGCTTCATGGCAATGCCGACACCAACGTACCTCTGATAGAGAGCCTGCAGATGTTCACGGCTCTGAAACTGCTGGGTCGCGAGGTGGCTCTTGTAGAGGTGGAAGGTGAGAATCACCATATCCTCGAATACGGTAAGAAAGAGAAATGGCTTGCCACACAGATGGCTTGGTTTGCTAAATGGTTGAAGGATGATCCCACGTGGTGGGAGGCTCTTTATCCCCCAAAACATCTATAAACTTCAAAAAGAAATTAGAATAATTAGAATATTTTTTTTATGTCATAATCAGCATAGCATTATATTATTCTAATTATTCTAATTTCTTTTAATAAAATAGACAATTCTTTATTTTACATTTATTTCCATTATTTCTTTTAAGCCGCGCTGACGATCTGTAACTTTCAATTTTATTGTACCAGGAGTCTTGCTGCTACGAACGATAACGACCAGCTGTCCGCTGAATAGTTTCATCGTAGGTTTCTTGAATGATTCCAGACTTGTAGCATCGCCATTGCATACTGCCTCAAATGATCCGGCACCAGTAACCTCAAATGACAGCTGGTCTGATGCATATGGAATGAATGTACCCTTGGCATCAGCGAGAGATACTGTTACAAAAGCCATGTCTTCACCATCAGCCTTGAGGGTAGGAGAGTCGTGCTGTGTCCAAACATCGAATTGTATCTTTGTAGGCTTGCCAGCTGTGCGTAAGGTCTTTTCACCAGCTTTGTTGCCCTGCTCATCGAATACCACAACCTTCAGTTCGCCTGGCTGATATTTTACATCATTCCAGCGGAGGCGATATCTGTCGAGACGCTCTGTAGGATTCTTTGAGATCTTACCTTGACTCTTGCCATTCACGAAGAGCTCGGCTGTAGGATAGTCGGTGTAGCAATATACAGGAGTGATTTTCCCCTTACGATCCTTGCCCCAAGACCAGTGGGGTAGGAGATGGATGGTGTGCTCGTCCTTGTTCCATCTTGAACGATAGAGGTAATAGCGGTCCTTAGGCAGTCCTGCCAGGTCGCATATGCCAAAATAGCTGCTGCGCGCTGGCCAGTACTCGTCGTAAGGTGTAGGCTCGCCGAGATAGTCATAGCCTGTCCAGACGAACTCACCGATTACCCAGTCCTTGTCATCCTGCCATACCCAGTCGTCATCGGGCAGATTACTCCAAGAACAATACTCAACATCGTAACTCGAACACTGTCCGTCGGCGTTAAGGATGGCTTTGGGATCGTAAGTGGGCGCCCATGAGGCGTATTGGGAGTTGTCAGTAACCTCAACGGGGAACTTATACACTCCTCGAGAGCTTACCGTTGAGGCTGTCTCTGATCCTAAGAGGAATCCCTGATGAAGTTGCTTGATACTATTTCCATATTTGTGTACTCGGTAGTTGAATCCCGGCACGTCCATTGCTTTCGCAACCCCACTCTCTATTGATGCCTCAGCATGGTCGAGTCCTTGAGTGACAGGACGGGTGGGGTCGAGGCTGTGGCAAAGACCTTGCAGGCGGATACTTATGAGGCGTCCCTCCTCGCTGCCCTGCTCAGGAATCTCGTTGCCAATACTCCACATTATGATGCTTGGGTGATTACGATTAGCCTGTATGAGGTTGGTGATATCTTTTTCTGCCCATGAGCGGAAAAAGCGGGCATAGCCGTTCTTGCACTTTGGATAGAGCCACATGTCGAAACTCTCTGCCATCACCATCATACCAAGAGAGTCGCAGATGTCCATCTGCATCTGACTTGGCATGTTATGCGACGTACGTATGGCATTACAGCCCATCTCTTTCATAGTCTTTATCTGACGGATAAGTGCAGCTTTGTTGATGGCTGCACCAAGAGGACCGAGGTCATGATGCAGGCATACACCCTTCAGTTTTCTTGTTACGCCGTTCAGTTCAAAACCTTTCTCCTTCGATACATTCACAGTACGCATACCCACCTTGAAGGTCTTCTTATCGATGACCTTGCCAAAATCGTCGAACAACTTGGGGTCGCCGTTTCCGTCATAGAGGGTTACCTGAAGCTTATATAGATAAGGTGTTTCTGGTGTCCATAGCTGGGCATTTGGTATGATAAATTTGCCTATAGCCTTGCCGTCGTGCATAGGTGCAGGATCACAATTGATCTGTTTGCCGTCTGGAGTGATGAGCATCAGTCCCACAGGCTTTCCCTTTCCGGCATTGATGATGGGCACCTCAACAACAAACTTGGTAAGGTTCCTGTTGTTCCCCTCCTTCCAGTTAAGCTCTGTATTGGTGGTGATTCCCCAGTCGTCGATACGTGTCTCTTCAGGGGTGAGGATGAGTGTCACTGGGCGGTAGATGCCGGCACCGGGATACCAGCGCGAACTCTCTTCTACATTCTTGAGGTCTACTTCGAACAGGTTGTCGCCTGGCTTCACGAATGATGTTATATCCACCCGGAACGCGTTATAGCCGTAGGCCCAGTAGCCGGCTTTCTGTCCGTTGATGCTGACGGTAGGTTCAGCCATCGCCCCGTCGAAGAGAAGTTCGGCATGTCCCTTGAAATCCTGCGGAATGGTGATAGTCCTTTTGTAGTGACCTTCGCCTATCCAAGGCAGGGCTCCAGAACGTCCGCTCTTCTCTGTGGCTTCTGTCTCACCATTTTGTTCGATGGCTACTTTCTGAAGATCCCATTTCTTGTCGAATGGCCCTGCGATGGCCCAGTCATGAGGGATAATCACATTCTTCCAGGATTTCTTATCCTGAGAAAACTTCCAACCCTCAGATAGTGTAATCTCCTGCCTTACCTGAGCAGAGGCAATCGTTGTCGCAAATAGTAAAATAGCAAGTAGTCTTTTCTTCATTTCCTTAGTAGTTTTTATCTTTTTATCATATTGTTATCTCTCCAGAACCCAGACATCTGTGATGATTCTCATCGTAAATCACACAGAATTGTCCTGGTGCCACACCGTGTATCTTGTTCTTGGCATGTACGACAAACTCTTTCTCACCCGTCCACTCCAGTGTGGCAGGTAGATACTCCGGTGTATGCCTTATCTTGAATGTAACCTCACATGGTGCCTGTCCCCCTGTGAGGTGATGGAAATCATGAACTTTGAAATTATGTTTGTAGGCGGTCTCAGGATCATATCCGTGAGATACATAGAGGATGTTTTTTCCCACATCCTTCTTCACCACAAACCAAGGACCACCGCTGAAGCCCATACCCTTACGCTGTCCGATGGTGTGGAACCACAGACCTTTATGTTCTCCGATACGTTTGCCAGTATCCAGTTCTATCACGTCGCCTGGTTGTTCTCCAAGATAGCGACGGATATAGTCATTGTAGTTTATCTTACCCAAGAAACAGATTCCCTGCGAGTCCTTTCGCTTGGCATTCACCAGATGTTCGCGCTCTGCTATCTCGCGAACCTCATCCTTCATGTAGTGGCCTATGGGGAAAAGAGTTTTCTTAAGTTGCCAATCATAGATCTGAGCTAGGAAGTCTGTCTGGTCTTTCACAGGGTCAGGACTCGTACAGAGCCATTTCTGCCCGTTCTCATCAATCTCTGTCTGTGCATAGTGACCAGTGGCGATGAGATCATATTCGTTACCTCTTTTCTCATCGAAGGCTCCAAATTTTATCAGACGGTTACACATCACGTCAGGATTCGGAGTCATTCCTGCACGTACCTTGTCCATCGTGTATTTCGTAACCTGGTCCCAATATTCCTTATGACAGTCTATCACCTCCAGTTTACAACCATACTTATGCGCTACAGCAGTAGCCATCTCAAGATCCTCCTCAGATGAACAGTCCCATTCCTCTTCTTCCTCTGGACCTATCTTTATATAGAAACAGTCTGGATGGAGCCCGAGTCGTGCAAACTCGTACACCACAACACTACTGTCTACACCTCCAGACAAAAGTATGGCTATTCGTTTATTTTCCAGTTCTGATATGTTCATTGTTTAAGTATATAATGTGACAGTACCACCATCACTCTGACAGTATTTCCTCAGGAGATCCTGAATGAAATGCGCATTGGCGAGTACCCTCTCCTCATTACCGTCATAGCCATTGATGAGTACCATGAGATGTGTTGTGGCGAGGGTCATCTTCGTCCGTTCATGATCACTTGTCGGAGTTCCTACGCCTCCTTCCGCATCTCGGTATACAGGCAGGCCTGCGATATTGATGACACCTCTTCCTATTCCTTCGTATGGTTCTCCCTCACGTCCAACACCTAATGTAAGAGTATCTCCTACGAACTTATCGGCATCGAAACCTCCTATGCTGTATCCGTAAGCGATAGAAGCAAGATTCACTAGGTCTACGAGGGTGTCTATCTGGTAAAGTTCCTTACCCTGGAGCATTCGCCGTATCAGCTGTTCGCTTGCTGGACGATAGCGTGAGGGGTCTTTGCCACAAGCTTTATACACACTACGTGTTGCGGCTATACTTGGCAATTCTTTCAACGAATCTGTGGTCAGTTCTTTACGGAACTTCTCTTCGAGAGCATGAATCTCATCCCAAAGGGGTTGGCAGAACTCTGAGTTTACTACCTGTGCCTCTACTGCCGCCCCAACGAATGAGGGACATACACTCTCTATCTCGTTAGAAACTATAACCTTCATTCTGCGAATGTTCTGAAATAGTCTGTGCAAACCTTTCTCCACTCCTTGGCATTCTCCAGCTGGTGTTGCATACGCTCATCAACTTCCTTCCATCTCTGTTCGTCGATATTTGGTTTTGCCTCCTGCCAGATAGCGTAGAAGTCCTCTACCTCTTTGACACCTCTGTCATATCGTGCCTGAATCTCTTCCCAGAGGGTATTGCCGCTCTTCAGACGATATGTCCAGGGCACATGATGGAACCACAGGAGATATCTCTCAGGACAGGTGTTGATGTCATCGTACAGCGAACAGTAAGGCTCGTTGTATTGCGATGTGGCATCTGTGCCAGTATGACTACGATTGAATCCTACTCCCTCCTTGTCTGCCTTGTGATAGTATACAGGACACCACTCCAGAGGATAGCTGGCAATAAATCCATCTGGCTCAGGACCGTAGTGATGATCGAAGGCGAAGATATGGTGCAGGCCAAGTGGCATCATATAGTCCACACAGGCCTCACGGGAGCGAAGCATCATGCTTAAGAGTTTAGAGTGGATAGTGGATAGATGATAGTTATGATTACTTTCTACAGTTGAATTGTTGCTGGGGTAATCATAACTATCCACTGTCAACTGTCCACTGTCAAATGTTCCTCTTATCCATTCTTCGGCAATCTCCTCGCTTTTCAGGTATGGGTTCCACGCAAGACGTCCGAATGCATACCAGTTAGCCTGTGCGAAATGGTGTCCGCACCAGTTTTTGTCTAATCCGATATTTGCAACACCAGCTACACCAACAAGTCTCTTAGGACTTACCAAACCAAAGAACTCCCTCCACATAGGAGCGAGATAAACCAGATGACGTGAGTGACCCAGATACTCCTGGGTGATCTGCAGTTCAACCATCTGAGGAGTCTTTCTCATATTGTCGAAGATTGGAGCGTAGGGCTCACGTGGCTGGAAGTCGAGAGGACCGTTCTTGGATTGGAGAATAACATTATCCATAAACTTCCCGTCGTCCTCCTTAAACTCTGACACAGCCTGTTTTACTCTGTCTTCTCCTTTATGGTTTGCACCATATACGAAACTGCGCCACATGATGATTCCTCCAAAGGGTTTTACAGCCTCTGCCAACATATTTGCTCCCTGGGCATGAGTGCGCTTGTAGTCGCCAGGTCCTGGCTGACCTTCAGAATTGGCCTTCACCAGAAATCCTCCGAAGTCGGGTATCTCCTTGTATATCTCTTTCGCCTTTGCCTTCCACCATGCTTTTACCTTAGAATTCAGAGGGTCGGCTGTCTTGAGTTTGCCAAGTGCCATTGGTGATGCGAAATTCACAGAGAGATATACCTTTATTCCGTAAGGTCTCAATATCGCTGCTATCTCCTTAACCTTTTTAATATAAGGTGCTGAGAGCATCTTTGGTGATGCGTTGACGTTATTCAGTACTGTGCCGTTGATACCGATGCTCGCATTTGCCCTCGCATATTCCTTGATGAGCGCAGGGTCGATGGCCTTAGGATTATTACCATCGAGATCCCAGAAGATGCTTCGTCCTGCATATCCTCTCTCGATGCTTCCGTCGAGGTTGTCCCAGTGATTAAGTACCCTTATCTTGAAGAATGGCTCAGAGGCTCCCTGCTCCCCCCTCAACAGAGCGTAAGCTCCATACATAAGCCCTCTCTCTGTCTTTGCCTTTATGGTGCTGCCATTGATGATATATCCCTCTTCATTGCTAATTGACGGGTCAAGTACCAATGTGGCCTTATCACCTGGATAGTAATTCCTGAGCTCCTCTGCAGCAATACACTCAGGACCGTTTACCTGTGCCTTCTGCAACTTGTCATATCTCAACCACAGACGACTTCCGTCCTCTGCCATCATACTTACGCAACTGGCTATTGCCAGCATCAACAAAGCAATCTTTTTCATTCTTATAATAAAGTCAGTTATGTTATTCTGCTGCAAATATACACAATAATTCTTAAATCTGAGTCAAATTACCTTTTTACCTTCTTTCTTTTTTGTTTTTTTTCTTATTTTTGCATCTAAATTATAATTATTGACTAACGATATGAAAAAATTGCTAACTATGCTCGTCATGATGACGGCGTTTTTCTCATTATCTGCTCAAGCTGGCGATTTTACTATTGGCAAAGGTACGTTCCTTCTTAATGGTGAACCGTTTATTGTCAAAGCAGCAGAAGTACATTATCCCCGTATCCCTCGTCCTTATTGGGAGCATCGTATCCGTTCCTGCAAGGCGCTTGGTATGAACACCATCTGTATCTATGTGTTCTGGAACATCCACGAACAGCGCGAGGGACAGTTTGATTTTACAGGTAATAGTGATGTGGCAGAGTTCTGTCGTCTTGCCCAGAAGAATGGCATGTACGTTATCGTTCGTCCAGGACCATATGTATGTGCAGAGTGGGAGATGGGCGGCCTGCCTTGGTGGCTCTTGAAGAAGAAAGATATACGTCTTCGTGAGCAAGACCCATATTTCATGGAGTGTGTGAAGATCTTCGAACATAAGGTAGGAGAACAACTGGCTCCGTTAACCATTCAGAATGGTGGACCTATAATTATGGTACAGGTCGAAAACGAATATGGCTCATATGGTGAGGATAAGGCATATATCTCTGAGATCCGTGATTGTCTGCGTGGTATCTATGGCAATAAGATGGCACTCTTCCAATGCGACTGGTCAAGTAACTTTGAGAAGAACGGTCTCGACGATCTCGTATGGACCATGAACTTCGGTACTGGTGCCAATATCGATCAACAGTTTGCACGTCTTAAGGAGTTGCGCCCTGATGCTCCTATGATGTGCTCTGAGTTCTGGAGCGGATGGTTTGATAAGTGGGGAGCTCGTCATGAGACCCGTCCTGCCGATGATATGGTAAACGGTATCGACGAGATGTTGTCGAAAGGCATCAGTTTCTCTCTTTACATGACTCACGGAGGAACGAGTTTCGGCCATTGGGCAGGTGCCAACTCTCCTGGTTTCGCTCCAGATGTCACCAGTTACGATTACGATGCCCCAATAAATGAATATGGATGGGCTACGGAGAAATATTACAAGCTGCGTAAGGTCCTTCAGAAATATAGCGACAAGCCTCTGCCAAAAGAGGTAAAGGCACCAGCTAATCTTATCAGCATACCAGAGTTCGAGACAAAGGAGTTTGCTCCTATTATTCTTGGTACCGACAGTGTCATTATGGATTCTCCTCTGCTTACGATGGAAGAGATGGATATGGGTTGGGGCTCGATGGTATATGTCACCACTCTGCCAGAGATTGCCGTATCGTCAGTGCTCACACTCAACGATGGGCACGATTATGCACAAGTGTTCATTGATGATAAGTATATCGGAACTATTGATCGTGTGAAAAACGAGAAGAGTCTCATGCTTCCACCTGTTCAGAAAGGTCAGGAGCTGAAGATCCTTATCGAGGCTATGGGGCGTATTAATTTCGGACGTGCCATAAAGGACTATAAAGGTATAACTGAGAGTGTAACAATTACAGCAGATGTCGATGGCAATGATATAACATGGAACCTTAAGCGTTGGACTATCCTCACTATTCCCGATGATTACTCCACAGCAGCTAAGGCTCTCGCCTCTGCACAGACATCTACTGCGGTAGCAAACTCTACACTCTCAACTTTACACTCTCAACATGCTTCAGGCTACTATCGTGGATACTTCAAGCTCACCAAGAGAGGTGACACTTTCCTTAATCTCTCTAACTTCGGAAAGGGTCAGGTATACGTCAACGGATATCCTATAGGCCGATTCTGGAACATAGGTCCTCAGCAGACGCTATATGTTCCTGGCTGTTGGCTAAAGCGTGGACTTAACGAGGTGGTGGTACTTGATGTCATCGGACCTAAGAGCACTACTCTCTGGGCACAGGATAAACCTGAGTTAGACCAGCTGAATTTGGCTAAGAGCGTTACCCATAATAATCCTGGCGACAAACCTGATCTTAATTCAGCTACACCTGTGGCTGCCGGAAGTTTCTCGTCAGGCAATGGTTGGCAGACAGTTCGCTTCTCTGCTCCAGCCAAGGGACGCTATATCGCCTTCCAGGCTCTGTCTACCCATGATGGTAAAGACGTAGTATGTGTTGCAGAGGTATATGCTCTCGGTAAGGATAGTCGACGTATTAGTCGTGAGCCTTGGGCAGTGAAGTATGCTGACAGCGAAGAGACTATTCGTGGTAATAATCTCGCTGACAAGGCCTTCGACCTTCAGGAGTCTACCTACTGGCGTACTGTCAAGCGTACGGCTCTGCCTCATTTGATGGTTATCGATCTGGGTTCTGTTCAGGAACTCTCGGGATTCGAATATCTCCCCCGTGCCGAGGAGGGCGCTCCTGGAAGCGTCAAGGATTATAAGATCTTCGTGTATTGATAATAAAAATCCCCGCAATCGCGGGGACTTTTTATTTGATGATCATTCCACCATTTGGCTGGATAGTAATCTTTGCCTTACCTTTCTTGTCTTTCTTTAGTTTGGTAAGTGTTGGCTCTAACTTCTTGTTGTCGATATAAAGGTCAGAAAGCGGATACTCCGAGAGATCGAGTGTCAGCGTAAGTGGTTCTTTCTGCGCGTTTAGGCCTGCGATATACCATTTGCCGTTAGTAGCCTTGCGGGCAAGCACTACATATTTGCCAGGATAGCCGTCGATGAATCTTGTCTCTTCCCAAGTGGTGGGTAATCCGCGAAGGAAGTCCATCTCGAATTGCGGCAGTTCATCGAGGTTGTTAGGCTGCATAGCCACACATTGCACTGATGTCTGCATGATGATTCCTGATGCCATCTCGAAGATATCTGTGGTTTTACGGGTATGGCGACTCTTATTGTCTCTCGACATCCATTTGTTCATGATGATGCCTCCCCAGTCCATTGAGGCTGTTGCGTTACGACAGAAGGGATGGAGTGTGAGATCAAAACCCTCACTGATTGTTGCTCCCTCGCCAAAGAACAAGTTCTCTGACGCCAGCACAGCCTCTGAGGCCACATAGTTAGGATACATTCTCTCCCAACCACGAGGAATGGTACATCCGTGGAACACCACCTGCAGACCATAACGGTTAGCATCTGAGAGGATATCCTCATAGAGACGCATCGTCTCCTGTTTGTCGCCTCCGAAGAAATCGACCTTGATACCCTTTACTCCGATGCTCTGGAGCCACTTCATCTCCTTCTCACGTGCGATAGATGTGTTCATGCAGTTGCGTGGGGTCTGTGGGGCATCGTTCCAGAAACCATTACTGTTATACCATAATAAAAGGTGTACACCCTTCGACTGCGCATATTTCGACAACTCCACCATACGCTCGCGTCCTATCTGGGTGTCCCACCAGTTGTCTACGAGACAGTACTCGAATCCCATTGTCGATGCAAGGTCGATGAACTTTACCTGATCGTCATAGTTCACAGAGTTATCTTGCCAGAGCAACCAACTCCAGGTGTATCGTCCTGGCTTATAGTCTGTCGATGGCTCATAGAGGGGTTTTACTACATCATAGCTGATAGTTGTCTCAACGATAGGCTTAAGTGAAGTCCCCAAGGTGATAGTGCGCCAAGGTGTCTCTCCTGGCAGTGGGATAGCTGCAAAGTCAGTGCCGTAGCCGTTGTTTTCGCCTCTGTCTGGATAGGCAACAGTATATCCCATGCCTGCCTGATAGTCAGAGAGATGACTTCCGCAATATGCAGAGCTTACGCCTGTCTCACTGACGAGAGCCCATCCGTTAGGCAGATGGAAGAGGGCTGGGAAGATATATCCGTGTCCGAACTGCGAGGGTTTGTCCATCGCTCCGTCGGCGCTATAGCCTTCCTCGTAGCTGGGTTTCGTCTGTTCCCATCCACTCTCAGGACCTATCTGTGGTGATATGAACGTTGTTGTGCCGTCAGGGAAATTGAAACTGCTGGCCTCAGAGAGAATTCTCACACGTTTCATATCCTTCTTCTGCCATTTCTGTCTGGCCATCTCATATCGGAAGGCGATATCATTATTGCTCACCTGAAAACGGATGTCGAAAGCGACACCATCCTTGTTTTTGAGGCTAATGGTCAAAGCATTAGCGTTATAGTTGCCTGTTGAGGCCTTAGTGCCTCGCATGGTGTATTGTTCGTTTACTACATCTGTCTTCGATGCTGTTATCGAGAGGTCTCTTGTAAGGTCACCCATACTGGTCTTCAGTCCCAGGGCTGATGGCAAGAGCATATCCTTTCCGTCGTAGGTCACAGAATAATACAATCTGCCTCCTGCATCACTCACTTTTACCTGCATCTTTCCGTCAGGCGATGTCACCACAACATCTCCTGCCTTGCAGAAACATGCTACTAATAAAAAAACTACTAAGCTAATCGTTCTATTCATAGATTCTGAAATTAAGAAAGGAGACAGGAATCCTGTCTCCTCCATTATCATTTATTCTTTGTCCCTTATCTTTTAAAGGAGCTGATCGCTCTCGATATCCTTAAAGTACTTATATGTAGATACCTTCAGCTCATCAGCAGCATCCTCATCGCTCACGATGATACCATGCTCATGCATCTGGAGTGCTGAGATCGTCCACATGTGGTTTACTGCACCCTCGATGGCAGCCTGCATAGCGCGAGCCTTACCATGACCATTTACGAGGATCATCACCTCACGGGCATCCATCACAGTACCAACACCTACTGTGAGTGCATGTGCTGGAACGTTCTCTGGGTTACCTCCGAAGAAACGGCTGTTGGCGATACGTGTGTCTGTTGTCAGAGTCTTCATACGAGTACGGCTACGCAGTGAGCTGCCTGGCTCATTGAATGCGATATGACCATCAGGGCCGATACCTCCGATGAAGAGGTCGATACCACCAGCCTCCTTAATCATCTCTTCATAGTGCTTGCACTCAGCTGCGAGGTCAGTGGCATTACCATTGAGGATGTGGATGTTCTCCTTCGGACAGTCGATGTGATCGAAGAGGTTACGTGCCATGAAGGCATGGTAGCTCTCAGGATGTGTCTCTGGCAGGCCTACATACTCGTCCATGTTGAAGGTGATCACATTCTTGAATGATATCTTACCAGCACGATTGGCTTCTACAAGGGCATTGTACATGCCAACGGGTGAGGAACCTGTAGGCAGACCCAATACGAACTTGTGATCTGGTGTAGGATTAAAAGCATTGATACGCTCGATAACGTGGTTTGCTGCCCACTGAGACATCTTCTGATAGTCTGACTGAATAATTACTCTCATAATTTTGCTTTTTTAGTTGGTTCTTAAAATCTAGTGCAAAAATACATATAATTCTTTTTCCAAACACATAGATTGTAAAGATTTTAATATTTTTTTTATCTTTTCGCATAAAATCTTTCCTTAGAATCCTTTTAATCCATGTTTTTTTCTTAATTTTGCACCCAATATGAAAGAATTTGTAATATCCGAGGCCAAGGCTGAGACAGCAGTCCTTGTGGGTCTGATAACAAAGGATCAGGATGAGGCCAAGACAAAAGAATATCTCGACGAACTGGAGTTCCTTGCCGATACTGCTGGGGCTGTAACTGTTAAGCGATTCACTCAGAAGGTGGGAGGTCCAAGCCAGACGACATATGTGGGCTCGGGTAAGCTCCTTGAGATCAAGGCTTACATAAAACAATGCCAAGACGCATACGATGACTGGTTGGATGATCAGGATGCATCACTGTTTGCGGAGGGATTGCTTGATGATTCCAACGCTCCACAGCCTGTGGGAATGGTGATTTTCGATGATGAGCTCTCTGCCAAGCAGATGCGTAATATCGAGAAAGAACTGCAGGTAAAGATTCTTGACCGCACGTCGCTTATCCTCGATATCTTCGCCATGCGGGCACAGACAGCAGAAGCCAAGGCTCAGGTGGAACTGGCTCAGCATCGTTATATGTTGCCAAGACTTCAGCGCCTTTGGACTCACCTCGAGCGTCAGGGAGGTGGATCCGGTTCTGGTGGCGGAAAAGGTTCCGTTGGTCTTCGTGGACCTGGTGAGACCCAGCTCGAGATGGACCGTCGTATCATTCTCCAGCGTATCACCCTTCTGAAACAGCGCCTCGCAGAGATCGACAAACAGAAGACCACACAGCGTAAGAATCGTGGCCGTCTTATCCGTGTAGCCCTCGTGGGATATACCAACGTTGGAAAGTCAACGATGATGAACCTCCTCTCAAAGAGTGAGGTCTTTGCAGAGAACAAACTCTTTGCTACACTCGATACAACAGTTAGGAAGATGACTATCGACAATCTTCCATTTCTTTTGGCAGATACCGTTGGTTTCATCAGAAAGTTACCCTCTGATCTTGTAGAGAGTTTCAAGAGTACTCTCGATGAGGTGCGCGAGGCAGATTTACTGGTACATGTGGTGGATATCTCACATCCTGATTTCGAGGAACAGATCCGTGTGGTTGAAAACACCCTCAAGGAACTGGGATGTTCCGATACGCCCTCGATGATTGTATTCAATAAGATAGATGCATATACCTGGGTTCCTAAGGAGGAAGATGACCTCACCCCTGAGACAAAGGAGAATATCACCCTCGACGATTTGAAACGCACGTGGATGGCCCGTTCTGCAGAAGACGGACATTACCTGGAGTGCCTGTTTATCTCCGCAAAAAAGAAAGAAAACATTGACGAACTGCGTGAGCATCTCTATAAACGTGTAAGAGAGCTCCACGTACAGAAATATCCATATAACGATTTTTTATATCAAGACTATGAGTGAATACAGAAACTTGACACAGACAGAGATTGACGTTCTCGAGAAAAATGTATGCTGGGCTGAGGACTGGCAGCGAGTGGTGGTGGCAGAAGGCTTTAAGCCTTATAATTTCCATCGTGTAATATTCTATGGTGATATCCGCCTGGGAGAATTCAATAAGCAGGTGGAGGTGACAAAGGGCTTCTTTAAGCATTCCGGCATTAACGACACCACGCTACGTAATGTCTCTGTGGGTAATGACTGTCTGATAGAAAAGGTAGGCAACTATATCAATAACTACACTATCGGCAACGATTGCTACATCTCTAATATATGTACTATGGAGACTACCGATGATGCCACTTACGGTGAGGGTTCTGTCATCTCTGTTCTCAACGAGATGGGAGATGGCAATGTAACTATCTTCCGCGAGTTGAATTCCCAGGTGGCATCCTTCATGGTGAAACATGATCGTGATAAGTCTCTTAAGAAAACTCTTCTGCAGATGATTGAAGATGAGTTGCGCGTGTCTCGCCCGGAGAGAGGCTTTATTGGCAACAATGTGAAGATTATTAATGCTAAGGATATCACTAATACTGTCATCAAGGGCTATTGCGAGATAAGTGGTGCAGCTCGTCTCTCTGAGTGTACTGTGATGTCATCGATGGACGCTCCTGTGTTTATTGGTACTGGTGTCATCTGTGAGAATTCCATCATCTGTGATGGTTGCTCTATAAATAACTCTGTAAAGATGCAGGACTGTTTCGTGGGCGAGGCATGTCAGATTACAAATGGGTTCACTGCTGAGGCCAGCCTCTTCTTCGCCAATTCGTTTATGGCCAATGGTGAGGCATGTGCTGCTTTCTGTGGCCCATTCTCGGCTTCTCACCATAAGAGTTCTCTGCTTATCGGTGGCGAGTTCTCGTTTTATAATGCAGGCTCCAACACCAACTTCTCCAACCATGCCTATAAGATGGGACCTCTGCACTACGGAACCCTCGAGCGTGGCACGAAGACAGCCTCTGGCTCATATATCCTCATGCCTGCTACCATAGGTGCTTTCAGCGTCTGCTTTGGTAAACTGATGCACCATCCTGATACTCGTAATCTGCCATTCTCTTATCTGATGGCTTACGGCGATGACTGCTATCTCGTTCCGGGACGTAATATCACTACTGTAGGACTCTACCGTGATATCAAGAAATGGCCTAAGCGTGACAAGCGCAGTAAACAGTCTAAGAAAAGTATCATCAACTTCGACTGGCTCTCTCCGTTTACCGTTGGAGAGATTATGGAGGGTATCAATATCCTGAAGGCCTTGCGTGAGGCTTCTGGTGATAATGTGTCAACATATAACTTCCACGAATATGTCATCAACGCATCCTCTCTCCGCAAGGGTTTGAAATATTACGATATCGCCTTACGTATCTACATGGGTGCCGTGTTGAAGCGCGCTCAGAAGGAGGGCTTCTTTGGACGTCCTGCATCTAAGGTGGGAGAGGGCAGATGGAGTGACCTCAGCGGACTCCTGCTCCCAGAGAGTGAGGAGAAGCGTATCGTAGATGATATCAAGTCTGGCACTATCGAAAATATCCAACAGCTCTTAGATCGTTTCGTGGAGATCAACGATCGTTACAGCGACTATCGTTGGGCTTGGTCATATCAGATGATCCTCGACTACTATGGCCTTGAGGAGATTACCCCATCAGATGCAGAGCGTATCCATGAGGATTATATCCGTGCCCGTCGTGCATGGATAGCTGAGATCCGCAAGGATGCCGAGAAGGAGTTCCAGATGGGCGATGTGGAACAGGAGGTATATGAAGACTTCCTCTCAAAGCTCGACCACGAGATCGACTACGAGAATTAATTCTGCTGCTTAATCCATCCAGCAATGTCACTAAGGACTTCTGGTGTTATGGCCTCTTTTTGAGAGTCATGATTACTTTGCTTTGCGGATAAAGATGGTGAATACAATGATTACTGCAAATAACAGACCTATTACAGTCAGAATGGGGATGGCGTTGGGGCCACCATGATTGATAGAACCAAGTGATGTCCATCCAATTGCCAATGTAAGTGCAAGAAAGATTAATCCCATGATTCGAGTCATGCGGATGGTAAGTTCAACCTGACGAAGGTTCGTAACCTTAAAAGGCATGTTGATGTGGCGAGGGAAATAGGCTGTTACCATGAGAGCAATGGCTGCAATTGTGACGATGATGCAGGGGATAACGATTCCCGTTGGCGAGCCATAGGCATTAGGTTTACCAGATGCATCGAAATGGGTAGGTATGATGTCGGGAGCCTGATTTAGCATCAATATAATAAGTCCCCAAACCACAATAGCCATAATGGCGAAAACAATCTCAAAGATAGTCCCTTCGAGCGTGCGATGCACTTTTACCTCTTTTATATTAAACTCGCTCATGATTCTTCTTCATTTTTATGTACGTTTCTTAGGCAGGCGCTTGGCTTTGCGCAGGGCCTCAGTAATGATCCACTGAAGCTGGCCATTGGTGCTGCGGAACTCGTCCGCAGCCCAAGCCTCTATCGCGTCCATCGTCTCAGCGTCAACACGGAGGATGAAATTCTTTGTTTCTTTCTTCGCCATGAATTAATGGTTCAATGTACCAGTATTAACTACAGGCTGGGCACTTTCGTCACCACAGAGCACCACAAGTAGATTCGAAACCATAGCTGCCTTCTTGTCGTCGTCGAGTTCCACTATCTCCTCGCTGGAGAGTTTGTCGAGAGCCATCTTAACCATTGATACGGCACCCTCTACTATCTTCTCACGGGCGGTGATGATAGCCGAAGCCTGTTGGCGACGCAACATCACAGCGGCAATCTCAGGAGCGTAGGCCAGATAGTTGATACGGGCCTCTACTACCTCGATACCTGCCAGAGCCAGACGCTCGTCGAGTTTCTGCTCCAACTGCTCGTTCACTTCATCAGCATTCGAACGTAGGGTGGGCTCTCCAGCCTTCGTGTCCTCATCGTCGTAGGCATACTGGCCTGCAACCTGACGGAGAGCTGCATCGCTCTGAACACGTACAAAGTTCTCGAGGGCATTCATCAGTCCCTTGGTGTCGCTGCCAACAGTATTTGGACTTGCTGCCATCGTCTGAGAGTCTACCTCAAACAATGCCTTATAGGTATCCTTCAGCTTCCATACGAGCACGAGTCCGATCATCACGGGGTTGCCTGTCTTATCATTCACCTTGATGGGTTCTGCATCGAGGTTACGTGCGCGCAGCGATACCTTCTTAGTACCATAGAATGGGTTGATCCAATAGAAACCAGTCTCTGAGAATGTGCCTGAGTATTTACCAAACCAAGTGGTGACACGTGCCTCATTAGGCTCAAGCTGCAATATTCCGCACCATAGAATAATGTCGACAATGATCAATAGCGAGCAACCACCCAGCAGCCATCCTCCCTGAGCTCCATTGCTGGCGTCGAGCATGATGATGCTATATACGATTCCTACTATCGATAAAATCAGCACTGCGAGATTTACAAACAGCATAAGAAAACCGTTGAGTACCGAACCTTTGAATGCAAACTCTTTATTCTCCATCTTTATAGACTTTTAATTGTTAATATTTAAACTGATATCAAAATGATATCGCAAAGATATATACTTTCCCTCAAATAACAATGGATTCTGTCAATTTTTTAACAATTTTTATCCATCGGGCTTGGAAATTTATTCGTACCTTTGTCGCCAAATGTAAAATGACTATTATGACACTAAAGGATTTTTTATCTAAGAACGATCGCTTTGCGGCAAACAGCGGTTGTATATTAAAAGAGGTACGTGAGGGATATGCCCGCGCAGAACTGGTTGTTACAGCTGAACACCTCAATGCCGGAGGAGTGTGTCAGGGTGGTGCCTATTTCACCTTGGCCGACATCGCGCTGGCTGCTGTGATGAATAGCCATGAGGGAACAACCTTCGGTATCGAGAACAATATCATGTTTCTGCATAGCGCCAAGGTGGGCGACGTGCTTATAGCTGAGGCTACAGAGGTGTATAACCACCATAAGATCCCATACGTGGAGGTACGGATAACCAATCAGAACGGCGAACTGTGTAGCGTAGTAACAGGTCTTGCATATCGCAAAGATACCAAACTCCCAGTCGACGGACTGATGTGAAATGAAAATAAATAATAATTTATTTGCATAAATTGTGAGAATTCGGTTTTTTCTTACTATCTTTGCAAAATATTGCAATAAAAACTTAAGTTAAATAGACATGAAGAAACTATTACTGTTTTTAGGTCTTGTGATGCTCGGGATGAACACACAGGCTAAAGAGTACAAGTATGAGACTGTACCAGGTGACATGATGAAGACGAGGATCTACACCCTCGACAATGGTCTGAAGGTGTATCTCTCGGCTAATCCTGAGAAGCCACGTATACAGACTTACATCGCAGTACGTACTGGTTCGAAGAATGATCCTGCAGAGACAACAGGTCTGGCTCACTATCTTGAGCACCTGATGTTTAAGGGTACGAAGCTGTTTGGCACGAATAACCATGAGGCTGAGGCTCCTCTGCTCGACGAGATAGAGCAGCGTTATGAGAAATATCGCCTGATGACTGATCCTGAGCAGCGTAAGCAGGCTTATCATGAGATCGACTCTGTAAGTCAGTTGGCTGCGAAGTACTTCATCCCCAATGAGTATGACAAGCTGATGGCAGCCATCGGTGCCGAGGGTACTAACGCGTATACCTCTAACGATGTGACATGCTATACTGAGGATATCCCCTCTAACGAAATCGAGAACTGGGCAAAGATCCAGAGCGACAGATTCCAGAATATGGTTATTCGTGGTTTCCACACTGAGTTGGAGGCTGTGTACGAGGAGTATAACATCGGATTGACTTCCGACCAGCGTAAGCTCTTTGCCACCATCTCAAAGATGCTGTGGCCCAACCACCCCTACGGACTCCAGACCACCATCGGAACACAGGACCATCTGAAGAACCCTTCTATCACAAATATCAAGAATTATTTCAAGAAGTGGTATGTGCCCAATAATGTGGCTATCTGTATGGCTGGCGACTTGGATATGGACAAGACCATCGCCATCCTCGACAAGTATTTCTCTGGTTGGAAGCCAGCTGCTGATGTAAAGCAGCCTACGTTTGCACCACTGCCACCACTCACATCTCCTAAGGATACTACCGTCATCGGACAGGAGGCAGAGACTCTCTGGATGGCTTGGCGCGCAAAGAAAGCCAACGAGTTGCAGGCTGATACCCTCGAACTGATGGAGGATGTGCTCAGCAACGGACGTGCAGGACTCTTCGACCTCGACCTCAACCAGACGATGAAGGTGCAGAGAGCCGTTGGAGGTTCTGAGCTGTTGCACGATCATGGAGCATTCTTCCTCATGGGTACCCCAAAACAGGGTCAGAGCCTTGAAGAGGTGAAGAACCTGATGCTTGAAGAGATTGGCAAACTCAAGAAGGGTGAATTCCCAGAGAACCTGTTGCCAAGTATCATCAACAACAGGAAACGCAACTATTACCAGCGCCTGGAGAGTAATGATTCTCGTGCGGATATGTTTGTTGATGCATTCATCAACGAGGTTGACTGGAAGCAGGAAGTAGGTAAGATAGACCGTATCTCTAAGATCACAAAACAAGAGATTGTTGATTTCGCTAATAAGTTCTTTACCGATGCTTATGTGGTAGTTTATAAGAAACAGGGCATCGACTCTCTTCAGAAGAAGATCGACAAGCCTGCCATCACTCCTATCCAGGCTAACCGTGATCAGAAGAGTGCCTTCGTACAGGCTATCCAGGATGCAAAGGTGGAGCCTATCCAGCCTAAGTTCGTTGATTTCCAGAAGGATCTCACCATTGCAAAGACTAAGAAAGGCTTGCCTGTTTATTATGTTCAGAACAAAGAGAACGGACTCTTCCAGCTATCTTTCCGCTATGAATTCGGACAGAGTGCAGACAATCGCTATAATGTGGCTAACCAGTATCTGAACTATTTAGGCACAGACAAGATGACTGCTGCCGAAGTGAAGCAGAAGTTCTATGAGTTGGCTTGCAGCTTCTCTGCTATGGTATGGGATGATGTTCTAACCATCAGTCTCAGTGGCTTGAATGAAAATATGCAGCCTGCCTTAGCTTTGTTGGAAGAGGTAATGAACCATGCTCAGGTAGATAAGGCAGCTTATGACGCTTTAGTGAAGAAAATCCTGAAGGGACGTGAGGATGCCAAGAAGAATCAGCGTAACTATTATGCGACGCTTTGTCAGTATGGTATCTATGGTCCTCGTAATTCTTCTCGCGACATCGTTAGCGAGCAGCAGCTGAAGGATATAGATCCTCAGGTGTTTGTCGATTTAGTGAAGAACCTCAGCAACTATGAGCACTGTGTGAACTATTATGGTCCGCTGAGTGTGAATGAGTTAACGGCTATTATCGACAAGACTCATCAGACAGCCAAGAAACTTCAGGCTGTGCCTCAGAACAACTACTACGTAAAGCAGGAGGCTAAACAGAATGAGGTTTGGATTGCACCTTTCGATGCCAAGAATATCTACATGCGCGCGTACCATAATGAAAATCGCGACTGGAATATCGAAGAGGCAGCTGTTCAGGCCGTGTTCAATGAGTATTTCGGTGGTGGCATGAATGGTATCGTGTTCCAAGAGATGCGCGAGGCCCGTGGTCTCGCCTATAATGCTTCAGCATATTATAGTCGTGCTGGCAGAAAGGGTGAGAAGGAGAGTTTCTTTACGCACATCATCACACAAAACGATAAGATGATGGACTGCATCAACCACTTCAAGGAGATTACAGACGAGTTGCCTGCTAGTGAGAATGCTTTCAATATTGCCAAGGAGGCACTTACCAAACAGCTCGCCAGTCTGCGCACTACAAAGATGGGAATCATCAGTAAGTGGCACTCGATGAAGGAGCTTGGTCTTGACTACGATCTCAACCAGAAGATTTATAATGACCTGGAGAAGGTAACACTTCAGGATATGGTTAACTTCGAGAAGGCCAATATGGCCAACAAACCTCTCCGCTATCTTATCCTCGGCGATGAGAAGGAGCTCGATATGGAGTCTCTCGGCAAGATCGGCCCTATCAGGCGCTTGACAACAGAGGAGATCTTCGGTTACTAAGATCTCTTAAGATCTCTTAAGATCTCCTAGATCGTCCTAGGATTGCCTATAATTTTCATAATTAAATAAATATTTTTATGGCTAAAAACGTAGAATTCAAGTATGCCCCGATGTTTCAGGTGGGCGAGGACAAGACGGAGTACCGCTTGTTGAGTAAGGAAGGCGTAAGTACCGCCGAGTTTGAAGGAAAAACGATCGTGAAGGTCTCTAAGGAGGC
>JAEEGL013717857.1_pt1 | contig 29244 bp, 25 predicted proteins | sample 9134231 | NCBI WGS metagenome assembly JAEEGL01 (sample SAMN16246548, study PRJNA631951) | gut metagenome | biome: gut microbiome; feature: rumen; material: fiber-attached | host: Bos | place: Iran: Karaj | collected 2018-10 | reverse complement strand
GCCCGTGTTATCCTTAAAAGCGGTAAGGGCGGAGACGGACATGTCTCATTCAGAAGAGAAAAATACGTGACAAACGGCGGCCCCGACGGCGGCGACGGCGGAAGAGGCGGCGATGTCATTTTAAAGGTCGATAAGGGCCTCAATACTCTTATCGATTTCAGAAATATACGCAAATATGCAGCAGGCAACGGTGAGAACGGCGGAAAGAAGAACTGCCGCGGCAAGGACGGAGAGGACATCATTCTCAAGGTTCCCGAGGGTACCGTTGTAAGGGAAGCCGAAAGCGGTCAGGTCATCATCGACATGTCCGGTGACTGCATGGAATATACGATCCTCAAAGGTGGAAAAGGCGGACTCGGAAACCAGCATTTCGCAACATCAACGATGCAGGCACCTAAGTATGCTCAGCCCGGACAGCCTGCACTTGAGCTTGAGACCGTTTTCGAGCTTAAGATAGTTGCCGATGTCGGCCTTGTTGGATTTCCAAATGCCGGTAAGTCATCGCTTCTTGCTGCTTGCACCAATGCACGTCCCAAGATCGCAGGATATCAGTTTACAACGCTTCAGCCCAATCTCGGTGTTGTGGATCTCGGCGGGGACGGATTTGTCATTAGCGATATACCCGGTCTGATAGAAGGAGCTTCCGACGGACTCGGACTCGGCCATGAATTCCTCAGACATGTCGAGAGAACCAAGGTGCTCATCCATGTCGTAGATGCTGCAGGTACCGAAGGAAGGGATCCTGTGGAGGATATCAGGCTCATCAATTCAGAGCTTGAAAAATATAATCCCGATCTTCTTAAGAAGCCCCAGATCATCGCTGCAAATAAGTCGGATCTGTTCGCATCATACGAAGGAGCAGAGGATAACATCAAAGCTCTCAAAGATGCATTTGAACCTGAAGGCCTTAAGGTTTATACGATTTCTGCAGCAACAGGTGACGGAATAAAGGAACTTCTCAGGGCTGCATTTGAAATTCTTAAGACACTTCCCGAAGAGCAGATAGTCTTCGAACAGGAATATGATCCCGAGATCAACCTTAAGATAACCGAAGAACCTTACACCGTTTACTTTGATGATGAGGAGGATGAATACGTTATCGAAGGTCCCAGGATCGAAAAGATGCTCGGATATACCAATCTCGATTCCGAGAAGGGATTTGCATTCTTCCAGAAATTCCTCAAGGATAACGGAATGCTCGAACAGCTTGAGGACCTCGGTATCAAGGACGGAGATACGGTCAGATTGTACGGTCATTCATTTGAATATTATAAATAACAGGTATTGATATGGAATTAACCAGTAAACAGAGAGCATATTTAAAAGGTCTTGCAATGGACATCGATCCCGCATTCAATCTCGGAAAAGCATCCGTAACTCCGGAAACGATTGCGGCACTTGATGAGTTCTTCGCAAAGAATGAACTTCTCAAGATTTCGGTTCTCAAGAACTGTGAAGATGATGCCAAGTCACTTGCCGAGATCGTTGCAGGCAGAACAAGATCCACAGTAGTCCAGGTTATCGGACGCAAGATAGTTCTGTACAAGCCCAATAAGGATAAGCCTAAGATCGAGCTTCCCAAGGCATCTAAGAAAGCATGAAAAAAGAGATCATCAATTTCAGAAAAGCTTTGGAGAAGGATCTCGACCAGCAGAGGTTTGAGCATTCACTCGGTGTTGAATATACATCCGCCTGTCTTGCAATAGTGCACGGTGCTGATATAACCGATGCAAGAGTTGCGGGACTTCTTCACGACTGTGCGAAATGCATTCCCCACTGCGATCAGATCAAGATCATGGAGAAAGCAGGACAGCCGCCTCTTCAGGAAGAATATGACGATCAGTCTCTTCTTCATGCAAAGTGCGGAGCGATAGTCGCAAGGGATAAGTACGGTATCGAGGATGAGAACATTCTTAATGCGATAAGATACCATACCGTCGGACGTCCGAATATGACTCTTCTTGAGAAGATCGTATATATCGCGGACTTCCTTGAACCCAACAGAAAAGATCTTGAGATAATGGATGGCGTTAGACATGCCGCATTTATAGATCTCGACCAGACACTTCTCTGGATCATGGAAGGTGTCTTATCATATGTGAAAAAGAAAGGCATGGTTCCGGCTCCTTCGGGACTTGCCGCTTACGAATATTACAAGAATCAGATCAAGGTGGATGAAGCCTTGAGAAATTGGAGGAAAGACTGATTGGCTGACAATATATCCAAAGAAATCAGAGCGGTCATTGATGCAATGGAAGATAAGAAAGGACTTGATATCACTGTCCTCGATCTTTCATCGGTATCCGATATAACCGATCATTTTATAATATGTTCAGGAACCAACCGTTCCCAGATCCAGGCACTTTCTGACGGTGTCGAGGAAGCTCTCGCTAAAAAGGGACTGTTCCATAAGGGTATCGAAGGCTATGATACCGCTAACTGGATTCTTCTTGATTACGGTGATTTCGTCGTTCATGTATTTGATAAGGATTCAAGATCCATGTATGATCTTGAAAGAGTATGGGGCGACGCCGGAAAAGTTGAGATCTGATATTTACGGGAATCGTACTCCGATTCCCGATTCTTTTGTGATATGAAAAAAGGAATTATCTTTGATATGGACGGAACCGTCTGGGATTCTTCGGAAAATGTCGCAAAGTCCTGGACAGTCAAGATCCATGAAGCAGGCTATACCGAATATAATATAACCCGTGACGACATCAAGAATGTCATGGGTAAGACCATGGATGTAATCGCGGATATTCTCTTTCCTTTTACCGAAAAAGGACCGGAGAGGGATAAGCTGCGCTTTGAATGCCAGGAATATGAAGTTGCTTATCTTCGTGAACACGGAGGCCTTATCTATGACGGGATAACCGATACATGGAGAAGGCTTAAGGAGATGGGTTATCATAACTACATCGTAAGCAACTGCCAGGCCGGATATATCGAATGTTTCCTCGATCATTACAAGATCCCTTACGGAAAAGAAGACGATCTTATCGAAGACATCGAGTGCTACGGAAATAACCTTCTTCAGAAGGATGAGAACATAAGGCTTCTTGCGGAGCGTAACGAACTTACAGATGCATGCTATGTCGGTGATATACAAAGTGACTATGATGCCACTATGAAAGCAAGGTATAAGTTTATCCATGCAAGATACGGCTTCGGTACTATCGCTGCTGATGTTCCGTTCATCAGTATATTTCCCGACCTGTTATATGTTGTTCCGAAAGTGCTCGGATTATCTGTTTAGTATACTTTTCGTATATTGACTTCAGCCTGCTAAATCACTAAAATATTATCAAATAAGGGCAAACTATCCGCGAGGGTAGGACGCAAAGTTGTAAGCCTTAAGGCATTACGAAGGCGGTTTAACTGCAATCAGATGAGATTATCTTGTTTGGTTGCTTTTTTTGTTTATATAGTAAAAAAACAAACACGGGATAAACAAAGTTAACCGGAGGAATGATCATGAAAAAGAGTATCAAACAGGTAATAGGAAAAAGCATGGCATCGATTATGATGAGTACTGTACTTGCATTTACGGGAGTGGGACTACTTCCACGATTATCAATGTCCGTACATGCAGCTCCGGCTCAGTCCTACGACATTAGTTCCGCATATGTGGATGAGACATTTAATGATGATTGTACTATTGAGATTACTGGTTCAACTACTTCAAATACTGTTCAAATAGAAGTTGCGGCCGGAAAAACTGTAACTGTAAATCTTAATAATGTATCTATAGATCGGTCAAATGTTGATTATTCTTGTGCATTTAAGATCATCGGAGCAGGAAATGTGATTATAAAACTTATAGGTACGAATACACTTGCTAGTGGAACTGACTGTGCCGGTCTTCAAAAAGAAAGTACCGGTACACTTACTATTACCGGCACCGGAACATTAACCGCAACCGGAGGAGATTTTGGCGCCGGTATCGGAGGTGGTGGATCTAGTAACGATGGCTCGAATATATATATTTCCAGCGGAACTGTAACAACAACCGGAGGAACTTTTGGTGCCGGTATCGGAGGCGTATCTTATGGCGATGGCTCGAATATATATATATCAGGTGGAACTGTAACAGCAACCGGAGGAACTTTTGGTGCCGGTATCGGAGGCGGAGATCATGGCGATGGCTCGTATATATATATATCAGGCGGAACTGTAACTACTAACGGATATGCAGCTGGTATCGGAGGCGGATCTAATGGCGATGGCTCGAATATATATATATCCGGTGGAACGATAACGGCAACTAGTAGGTGGGCCGGTGCCGGAATAGGCGGCGGATCTAGTAGCGATGGTTATGACATTGAAATTTCCGGTGGAACAGTGATAGCAACCGGTTATAGAAGCGGAGCAGGCATTGGAGGCGGAACGTATGGAGATGGCTATAATATTTCAATCAGTGGATCCTCAACTGTAATGGTCGCGGGAGGATCTATCTACCAGGATTATGGATTTGGAGCTGCAATAGGGTCAGGAGGTTTCTGTGATTCTAACAATTCTCCAATTGACGGATCAGAATTTGCTCCTGATATTTCCGGATTATACACTACCGGCAGTATCAGATATTATCCTGCAGGAACAAGTGTATCAGAAATTAATAACGGGACTGTTCAGCCTACAAGCATAATTCCTACCCCTGAATCTGTTATTCCTCCTGTCAATAATATTTCAGATCTTGATCCTGAGCCCGAACCTCCTGTCAACTATATGCAAGAGGTTGAGGATCAGATCAATGCAGCGATCAAGCTTGGTGGTCCTCAGACTGTTACTATCAAGGGATACGATACCCTTTCATATGATGTGCTGAAGCTTTTGAAGGATAATCCTCAGATTACTCTTATCAGCGAGTTTACTTATAAAGATGTAGATTTTAAACTGACAATTCCCGGAGATAAAGTTGAACTGAATCCCGAGATCAGATGGTATGGTCCAAAGTGCCTTTATCCTATGTTCTACTCATACAGTACGGATACATATCCTGAAGTAAATACTTATATTGCAATGTTCAAGTAATCAGTAGTTGTTTTATCATCATACTAAAAAGTCCGGTACGAGAGTGTACCGGGCTTTTTGATTAGAATAGATTTAGTTGTATAGGTTGGAACTTATCTGAATATCCTGATGACCCCGTAGACTTTGCCGAGGATCTGGCAGGAATCAACGATGATGGGATCCATGGTATCATTCTCGGGCTGGAGTCTGATATGATCCTTCTCCTTGTAGAAGGTCTTGACCGTAGCGGAATCATCGATGAGCGCAACGACCATCTCGCCGTTTTCTGCCGTGCTCTGCTGGCGGACAATGATGCGGTCACCGCTGAAGATGCCTGCATTGATCATTGAATCACCCTTAACGTTGAGCATGAAGGTCTGGCCCTTGGAAAGCTCGGAAGCGGGGAGAGGGAAGTACTCGATGATATTGTCATCTGCAAGGAGAGGCTGTCCGGCAGCGACATTACCATATACCGGAACACTGGTCATCTCGGTACGGACCATCTGGAATGAATCGTCGCAGATTTCGATAGCCCTGGGCTTGGAGGGGTCTCTTTTTATATAACCTTTACGCTCGAGGGCTTCAAGGTGTGAAAATACGGAAGATGTAGACTTAAGAGAAACCTTCTCACCGATCTCTCTGACGGTGGGAGGATATCCCTTGGCAAGTATGACTTCTTTGAGATATTCAAGGATCTGTTCCTGCTTGGGGGTAAGCTGATTGAAATCTCTCATAAATACTCCTTTCAAACATCTGTTTGTTTTTAATATAGCACATTTGTTCGGAGATGCAAACATATTTTCGATAAAACAATAAAAAATGACCCGGATCCGAAGATCCGGGCCTTAGTATTATCTTAAAAGCACTTACTTAGCAGAATGCAACGAGTCCCCAGGAATCCATGGGTACGATTCCGATGTAGGTCTTGCCGGGATTAACGGTAAGAACGGAGCCGTCGGCATTGAAGAATACGGTATGTCCGAGAACATCTTTGTACCAGGTGATCGCAACAGCCTTGCCGTTAGTGATGTAGTAGCCGACACCTGTTCCTATAACACCGTAGATCATATATCCGTGATTATCATATTCCATCATGGATGCGCACTGGATGATGACATTTTTGAAGGTGACCTGCTGGAAATCCTCGGCATCCTTAACGAAGGTACCGCACTCATTAAGATCATAAGTTCCGGTAGCAGCGTTGTAATAGAGCATGGTTGAGTTATGGGGGAAAGGAAGTGAAACAACACCTGCGGGTGCTCCGCCCTCAAGGGTATTGGTACCGAAGTTAAATCTGGGATTTGCCATATTGGGATCGGTATAATATGTAGAGTATCCGGCTCTTGCGATCCTTCTGGGAATCTCACCCTGAAGAGCATATTCGGTGTACCAGCTGGGTTTTCCGTTGGGAATTCTGCTGAATCCGCCCGAAAGATGAGGAAGTCCGTACAGAGCGATGAAAGGATTGATATAAACGGGACCACCGTCATGAACAAGGATCGCGTCATACTCATTGGCAAGGATGATGTTGGTGGGACGTGTTGAACGGATATTTCCTATACGTGCAACATTTGCATAATCCTTGTAGAGTGCCATGATCCTGGTAACTCTGTTATTGGCGGTTGAGTTACACATCTCATAAACAATGTCTGCCTCGGCAAGTCCGTAGTGGGGTGATGCGATCTTGTCATTATCGATCATGACAGCTACGGGTCTTTGAAGCTCGGGAGCTGCAGTGGGAAGGCAGGTCAGCTCATTGATACCGGGAACAGCCTGTACGGAAGCTGCGGGTACAAGTGAGAGAGATGCGACGATCACTGCTGCAGAGATAACAGAAGTCAGTGCTTTGAAAATCTTTTTACCGAAAACCATATTACCCTCCATAATCATTTGTTTACGGTTTAATACACATACACCTTGATTATAATTGATAACCGCTCAATTTCAAATGGAAAAAGAGCGATTAAAGAAATTTTAAAAATATGTTGACATTCGAATGTATGTTCGGTATTATACAAACAGAACAAATGTTCTGAACATACATTCGGAGGCTAACATGAACACATATCTTAGGAACAGGAAAGTACAGATAATTGCAGCTGCCCTTATTATATTGATGATCACGGTTGTATCCGGCACATTCGCTATCAGGTCACATGCAGAGAGCGTAAATGCGGAAAGCGATACTGTTTATTACAGATATACCGCTATGTACCGTGTCAGCTCCGGAGATACACTTACTTCGATAGCGAAACAGTATATGGATGATGTCCATTATGATTCCGTATCCGATTACGTTAAGGAACTCCGCCAGATGAACGGAATGTACAATGATGATAAACTGGTAACAGGAGAACTTATAGCAGTCACTTATTATTCGACGGAATATAAGTGATCCATCAATCCTCCGAATCCTGTTTCTTGTCCTTATCGGTTTTCTTTCTTTCGGGTATCTTCTCCCTGAGAGTTACGACATTTGCAGCCTGTTTCCGGCTGTCATCGAACTGTGAAGCATAGTGCTTTCTCGTCGTGTTAACATCCTTGTGGCCGAGCACATCGGCAACCAGATATATGTCTCCGGTCTCTCTGTAAAGAGCGGTTCCGTAAGTACTCCTCAGTTTATGGGGAGTAATTTTTTTGAGGGAAGTAACTCTGGAAGAATATTTTTTAACAAGCTTTTCAACTGCTCTTACGCTGATCCTCTTGTTCTGGAGAGAGAGGAAGAGTGCATTCTCGGAACCTTTTTCCGGGTTTATCTTTTCCCTTTCTTCCAGATAATCGATCAGGGCATCCTGTACTTCATCTCCGAAATATACTACCGATTCGTTACCGCCTTTTCGGGTAACCTTGACTCCGCCGTTCTTGAAATCTATATCCCTTATATCAATACCGACGCATTCGGATACTCTGATACCGGTACCGAGTAGAAGAGTAAGGATTGCAACATCCCTGGTCTTGGTCCTGTTATGATATTCAAGTTCCTTGTCGGTAAGGCCTTCGCCCGATTCGACCATATCAAGAAGCTTTGCGACCTCATCCGCATCAAGCCTTATGATGTTCTTTTCATGGATCTTGGGAGGAACAACGAGCTCTGCGGTATTGCGGGATACCTTCTCGGTCTCGAAATAGTATTTATACATGGAACGAAGGGCGGAGAGCTTACGTGCTTTTCCTCGTTCGCCGTTTATAACGGTCCGTCCGTCCTTTTCGTAAAGAGATACGTTTTCCAGATATTCCTCAATATCGCTTCTCTGAATACTCTCAAGTATTGAGATGCTGAATTCACGAAGTGCCTTGTTCTTAAGGGATGGATTGTTTTCCTTTAGAAATTCAAAGAACATCCTGATATCGTAAGCATATGCGAGGCGGGTTCTTGCGGAAGTATTTGATTCAATGGCCCTGAAAAAGTCCTTGATCCAGGGCGGAAGCTCATCGAGAACAAGCCGCATTTTGCGGATATTGTCCCTGATCTGGGCATCATGATAATTTTCGTCAGAAAGAACTGCCATTATTTCCTCAAATAATAAAACTAAGATTTCGGGAGCTTTGGTCCCTACCGTTACATATTATCATAAAACCTTGTAAAATTGCGTAAAACAAGGGTTTTTATTGATGAATTTTTGTCTGTTTGATGATATAATAACTTAGTTTGCAGGAGAGGGAAATCCTATGGATGATAACAAAGAAAAAGATATATTTACGACAAATTCCGAAGGCCGTATAAGAAACCAGAAGAAGAATCCCCGTTTAAACAATACATATTATAAATGGGGGCTTACTATCTTTCTGACCTTTCTTGCGTGCATGCTCTGCTTTTATGTTGTATTTAAAAATGCTGAGCTTCGTGAAAGCATCCACAAGATCAATAAGATTCTTTCACCCGTATATGTCGGATTTATCATAGCATATCTTTTCAGCCCGCTTCTGAACATGCTTGAAAACAAGGTGATGTTTCCGATCTTTAAGAAGATCAAGTTCATCAAGGAAGAGAATAAGATGCCTCTTGCGAGAGGAACTTCGATCATTGTCATCATCATTTTCTCAATTATTCTTGTATATGCCGTAGTGCAGATAATGCTTAAGCAGGTAATCCCTTCACTTATAAGCATTGTTTCCAATATCAATATCTATCTCGACAACCTGACCAAATGGGCCAATAAGCTTCTAGAGGATAATCCGGATCTCAATTCGTTCATCATGAAGGATCTGAACAGATTCTCGGATGATATAACAGTCTGGGTCAACGAAATGTTCAAGACTGTTACGGCAAATGTCGTGACTTCACTTTCACAGGGCTTTCTTTCATTCCTTTTAAAGCTCTGGAACTTCATTATCGGATTCATTATTTCAATATATGTTCTCTGGAGCAAAGAAAGACATGTGGCAAGAAGCAAGAAGATCGTCTATGCCGTTTTCTCCAGAGAGATTGCAAATGCGATTGTTGAAGCATTCAGATTCACTCACAGAACTTTCATCGGTTTCTTCTTCGGTAAGATCGTTGATTCCGTGATAATCGGACTTATCTGTTTCATCGGATGTACTTTGATGCAGATCCCATATGCGATCCTTATCAGCATCATCGTAGGAGTTACGAATATAATTCCTTTCTTCGGACCGTACTTTGGTGCGATTCCCTCGACTATACTTATTTTTGCATTCGATCCCCTGCATCCCGGAAAGGCGCTTGCATTTGTTGTTTTTGTTATCATACTGCAGCAATTCGACGGTAACTGGCTCGGCCCCAGAATACTTTCGACATCAACCGGATTATCCGGATTCTGGATCATATTCTCGATCACTCTTTTCGGCGGATTGTTCGGTGTATTCGGAATGGTCATAGGTGTGCCTGTATTTGCTGTGCTTTATGCGGGTTTCAGACAGTTTAACAGAAACCGTCTCAAGAAAAAGGGATTTCCCTATAAGACGAATGAATATCTTACTGTAGGTACGATCAATGAAGACGGAAGCGTTAATCCGATTCCTCCCGTTGAAAAGCGCCCCCAGAAGGATGGCTTTATTACTTCACTTATCAAAAAATCCACGGATAAAAAAGAAAAGAAGTCACAGGATAAATGAAATTTGTAATACAGAGGGTTCTTAACTCTCAGACAACAATAATCGAAACCGAATCTTCCGGTGAAAAGAAGGAATATGTTTCCGGTAAGATCGGTCACGGTTATATGGTGCTCTGCGGCATCATGGATACCGATACGGTCGAGATTGCGGATAAGATGGTCGCAAAGCTCATTGGTCTTCGTATATTCGAAGACGAAAACGGTAAGACCAATCTTGATCTTAAAACCGTCGGCGGAGAACTGATGATAGTTTCGCAGTTCACCCTCTGTGCGGATACAAGTCACGGAAACAGACCCGCATTCATTAAAGCGGCCCGTCCCGAAAAAGCGATCCTCATATACGAACATATAATAGAAGAGTGCCGTAATGCAGGTTTTAATGTTCAGACCGGTGTATTCGGTGCGGATATGAAGGTCGAGCTTACGAATGACGGTCCATTTACGATCATTCTTGATTCAGACGATTTCATTAAGACGTATAAATAACCTAATGAAATGTGTGTTAATTATTTAACAAGATGACAGCAAGAGAGTACGACAATATAGTTTTGATAGGTATGCCCGGCGTCGGTAAATCCACTGCCGGTGTTATTGCAGCCAAGCAGCTCGGAATGCGTTTTGAGGATGCGGACATTCTGATACAGCACAGAGAAAAAAAGCTGCTCAGTCAGATAATCGACGAAAAAGGTATAGACGGATTCCTGAGCATCGAAAATGATGTTCTGAAGGGTATAAATGATAAAGGACTTCTCATAGCCACAGGCGGCAGCGCCGTATACAGCTCTGAAGCTATGGAATATCTGCACAGAAACAGCCTGATAATATACCTGCATCTTGATCTGAGTGACTTATCGTTGCGTTTATCGGACCTTAAGCATCGCGGCGTTGTTTTACGTGAAGGACAAACTCTTAATGATATTTATGACGAAAGAGTTCCGCTTTACAGAAAGTATGCGGATGTCGAAATCGATGAGACAGGTCTGGATATTGAAGAAACAGTGGCCCTGATATGCGAAAGGGCATCCATATACAACTATTCGCAAAATACGGATTTAACGAATAGTTAGTACGCTTTTTTTAGGGTTTTAGAGCCATATCCATATATTGATATATATAAATGATCACTGCCCCTTATATGTATATGGGACTGATTTAAATATTTTATAGAGGTGATTTGTAATGAAGTTCGCAGACAGACTTGATAACTTTGGCGCAGAAATATTCGCGGCACTTAATGAAAAAAAGATCGCGTGTGAAGCCAAGGGGCAAAAGATCTATAACTTTTCGGTAGGCACTCCCGATTTTCCGGTACCGGATCATATTAAGAACGCACTTATCGAAGCTGCACAGGATCCCGTTAACTGGAAATATTCACTCAGGGATATGCCCGAGATGCTCGAAGCTGTCTGTGCATATTTCAAAAAGCGTTACGGCGTAGACGGAATCACTCCCGATATGGTCATGAGCTGTTACGGTACCCAGGAAGGCTGCGGACATCTTTGCCTGGCTCTTCTTAATAAGGGAGACACCGTACTTCTTCCCGATCCATGTTATCCCGTGTTCCAGGCAGGTGCATTCCTTGCTGAAGCGGATCCTTACTACTACCCTCTTATTGCGGAAAACAACTTCCTTCCGGACGTTAAATCGATCCCTGCGGATGTTGCCAAGAAGGCAAAGGTTATGATCGTATCACTTCCCGCAAATCCTGTGGGAAGCGTTGCAAAAGAAGGAATCTATGACGAGATAATTGCCTGGGCAAAGGTAAATGATGTGATCATCGTTCACGATAACGCATACAGTGACATCATCTATGACGGAAATATCGGCCGGAGCTTCCTTAAATATGACGGAGCACTCGATGTAGGTGTCGAATTCTTTTCACTTTCAAAATCATTTGATGTTACAGGTGCAAGAATAAGCTTCCTTGTAGGAAGAAAAGACATCGTTGCGGCTGTAAAAAAGCTCAGGAGCCAGATCGATTTCGGTATGTTCATCCCCATCCAGAAGGCTGCGATCGCGGCTCTTACAGGTCCCGACGACTCCGTAAAGTCTCAGAACAAAGAATATCAGAACAGACGTGACGCACTCTGCGGAGGCGCAAGAAAGATCGGTTGGAACATTCCCGATGCAAAGGGATCCATGTTCGTATGGGCTCCTGTTCCCGAGGGACACGGTTCTTCAATGGAATTCTGCATGGAGCTTCTTGAAAAGACGGGAGTTCTCTGCACACCCGGTTCATCATTCGGACCTTCCGGCGAAGGCTATGTAAGAATGGCCCTTGTTGCGACAGTTCCTGTCATCGAAGAAGCACTTAATGCAATAAAAGAAAGCGGAATCATAAACGGGTAATAAACCAATGGACTCAAAGAAAAATAAGATCCTTAATAACAAATTATATCTTTATCTGACAGAATTCTTTGCGGGTATGTCAGTAATGGCTGTCGAACTCGGAGCAAGCAGATTACTTGCTCCGTATTTCAGTTCATCACAGATCGTATGGACTATAATCATCGGAACCATAATGATCGCCATGGCTCTCGGCAATATCTACGGCGGACGTAAAGCTGACAAGGATCCCAAACCCGATAAGCTTTACAGAAGGATCCTCGTTGCTGCGGTATGGATCGCACTGATACCTGTTGTCGGTAAATATATCATTATCGGAATCTCGGCCGTACTTATCTTTTCTATCAATACAAACTTCCTTGTTATCGCAGCATTTGTTGCCTGCATGGTCATATTTGTATTTCCTTTGTTCCTTCTCGGAACCGTTACACCTTCGCTTGTAAAATACACCGTGGACAGCCTTGATGACAGCGGCAAGATCGTCGGTATGCTCAATGCGGCAAATACAATAGGAAGCATCATCGGTACATTTGTACCAACATTTATAAGTATCCCTGCAGTCGGAACATCCGCAACATTTCTTATATTTGCAGCGATCCTTCTTGCACTCTGCCTCGTATATTTTATTTCGGGACATATTAAAAGCATAGGATCTGTTGCAGCGGTGATCATCTTTATCCTTTGCTGTATATTCGGACATAAAAGCAATTTTGCTTTCTGGGTAAGTGATCTCGTTGTCGAGGAAGAATCGATCTACAATTATGTTCAGGTCTCGGAGACCGATGATTCGATAATACTTTCTACGAATGTTCTTTTCGGAGTTCAGTCCATCTGCAAAAAAGGAGGCGAGCTTTCCGGAATGTGCTATGACTATTACATGGCGGGACCCTATATGGCAGGCCTCCATGAAAAGGAAAAACCTCTCGATATACTTGTTCTCGGAATGGGCAGCGGAACCTTTGCATCACAGTGTGACAGATATTTTGATGATGTGAATATTGAAGGCGTTGAGATCGATCAGAAGATCGCAGATCTTTCTTATGATTATTTCGAACTTCCCAAAGACATCAAGATCACAACTTATGACGGAAGGGCTTATCTTCAGGAGATCCCTTCAGATCAGTTATATGATGTTATAGTTGTGGATGCTTATCAGGATATCACCATCCCTTTTCAGATGGCCACCGTTGAGTTTTTTACACTTGTAAGGGATCACCTTTACGATGACGGCGTAATGGTCGTCAACATGAATATGAGGGACGAATCAGAGGGGAATATCAATCAGTATCTTTCCGATACTATTTCATCCGTGTTTCCCAATGTATATACAGCCGATGTTTACGGATGCACCAACAGAGAGTTATTTGCCGGTAAATCTGATATCATAGAAAGCTTTCATAACAATACCGATCTCGAGGAAAACGAAGTTCTTGTTTCGGCAATGGAAAAGGTCGACAGATCGCTTGTTAAATACGAAGCCGGAAATAATATAATGACTGATGACAAGGCTCCTGTGGAGCTTCTCAGTATGAAAGCAATAGACGGACTTATAAGCAACGAGACTTCGTATTATAAGGATCTTTACGACAGGGAAGGTCTTGAAGGACTTCTGAACGAATTATCATAATTAAATACTTCAATATAAAAACACAGGCATTAAAGCCTGTGTTTTAATGTACCTGAATATTGAATTAAATATCGATTATTAAAACTTCCGGATGATTGAAGAATCTGGGAAGCGGCGTGCTTTCCCTTGCAAGGCCTCTGCTTACAACCATAATGCTTCCGTTTGAAAGCTCATACCTGCCGTTTACCAATGTTGCCATTGCTCCCTGGTCGGGTACATAAACGCCTCTGTTTATTATAGGGATTCTGAACTGTCCGGCGTGTGCATGACCCGCAAGTATAAGGTCGAAATCATACCTTTCGTATATATGTGTCTTCTCCGGACGGTGACTGGCAAGTATCCTTATATGTGAGGGATCTGTTTCGGAAGTGATCCTGTCAAACTGATCGAGCCAATCGTAGTACGAGATATCGGTTGGATCATCGACACCGCACATATCGATAGTGAATCCTTCCTCTTCTATCTTCTCACACTCTCCTTCCAGGACGTGAACCCCTATCGACCTGAGATACTCTTTCATTGAGTCTGCTCTTCCGCTCCAATACTCGTGATTTCCGGTCACATAATAACAGGGATATTTGGTGACGAGATCTTCAAACAGGATCTTTGCGTTATCATCACTGAGGTTATCATCGAATATATCTCCGGAAAATACGATGATATCGGGTTCTTCCCTGTCTATACGGTTTATAAGGCTTTTCTGACCGTTACCGTAGTAACATGAATGCAGATCGGTTATAAGTGCGATCCTGAAGCCTACAGGGCCGTTATCGGTCAGCTCCAAAGAAATCCTTTCGGTCACCGGAATCCACGACCATAACCATAGTAATAGTATGACCGATAAAAATATGATTAATGTCTTTAGTTTTCTGATTGATATCATTTGAAAATTGTAAGACGCTCTAAGTTAGGTACGTAGAACGGACTCTCCTCATCTATTTTGTAAACTTCATAGAATTTAGGGAATTGTCCGAGTATATAATTTATCCTGAACTTGGCAGGAAGATGATTGTCTCCGTTCAACATTGCGGCGCCTTCATCGGTATAATATGTAGCTCTTCTTGAAGCATAAGAGGTAAAGAACAGGTCATAATCTACATTATCCTGTTCGGCAAGTATCCTCAGACAGATCTCCATAGCCATAAGATCTGCATATGTTTCATCAACATAATATGAACCGTCAATGGGATCGAAATAGTCGGTCTCTTTTCCGTCAAAGAACTGGATTATCCTTCGGATTCGGTCATCATATTCATTGTTTTCTTCTTCGGTCATCCAATTCCAGTAATAACCGTCACCTTCGAAATAAATAAATCTGGGACCGAATGAATGAGATATCTCATGCGCGACGGTCATTCCGAGTTCGGCAATCTTCTCTTCATAAGACATATCTGATTCAAGGAGTTCGGTAATAAGTCCCGTAGTCAGAGTTATATTGTTGAGACTGCCTGAATAATATGCGTTTACATCGAAATTATACTGTAAGTAAGTTCCTCTTTCTTCCTCGGTATAAAATGCCTGGGAATAATAGAATCCTCTTCTGCTCTGTTTGATCTTTACAAAATTATCAAAAAGATCATCTGTGATCTCAACATCGGAAAGATCGTAAACATGATCGCTGACACCGTAAGAAGGTTTCATAAGAACTATCTTTCTTATAGCGGTCTCCATGCTTTTTTCTGAAAGCCATTCGAAATCCCTGACAACAGATTGTGCATGAGATTTAACAGAAAATACAAACTGTCTTATCTCTTTCATTCTTTCTTCGTCAAAGAATCTTTTCTGATATTCGATCGCAAGTATATCGGCTGAAGTATCACTCAGATAATAGAATGCACCGTCATATCTTTCATCATCATACCATTCCCATTCATTGTTGAGATAAGAGGTGCACATGATGATGGTCAATAATAGTGTGTCTTTAAGTGCTTCAAGATTATCCCGGGTGAATACCTCGTCAAGATATTCGAACAGGTTATCTGTTGTGACGATGGGCATCTGAAGATCGGTTTCTGTAATAACTTCGAAACTTTCGAATAAGGGAACTTTTACGTTATTCTGTTCAAGAGTATCCTTGAAGAAATACTGATAGTTATGCCCGTTATCATAGCTTGCAGCATAATCTTTGGCATACTGGTTTATACGGATCGTATTACTAAGCATCTCAATAAATCTATCCTGAGAGATACCAAGTTTTTCCATATTCTGATAAATGACCTTTAATTCGTCATCGGAAGGATTGGTTATGTAGGTATTATAAAGATTGAAATAAAAATCATTGTACTTGGGATCGAAATATATCAGATTATTTGCATCATCACCGCCCCAGATCGAAAAATATAACACATCGTTAAAAGCGGCATATTCCCTATTCAGGTACAGATCATAGAGTTCGTCGAGGGAAGATACTTCTTCAATGGGCGCAATAAATTCAAGTAAAGATTCGTTTAATGAATCATTTACTCCTTCTGAATAAAACTGGTCGTAAATATATTTTGTCTTGTACAGGGGATCATCCGAAGTCAGATCATAAAGGGAATCATCATTCAAAATGTCATAGAGTCTGGTTTTCTCCAGTTCAATGACATCGTCATATTTATATGCTAAAACCTTATCGGTATCTTCGAGTTCCTTCAGCCACTCACTGTTGACATATTCATCAAAATCCCATATGGGATTTCCGTTATCGGTTATGGGATACTTTTTTACTTCGTCTATACCGACAATGCTTTCCTCATTAGATAAAACGGTTTCATTGTCGACAACAGAAAGATCCGAGGTGCTGTTTGAACCGCACCCCCAAATAGGTAATGTAAGTGTCAATGCCATTGAAACGGCAGTGATTTTCTTTGTAAAACCGGTCTTCATCAGAAATTATCTTCCTCTTCTGTCCTGACCGCTGGAAATATAGAAATTACGCTTGGCATCATACATGCGCTCATCCGCAAGCTTGGCAAGCTCCGTAATTGTCTTGTTAGGACATTCCCTGTAGGGTGCATATCCTACGGACATTGCAAGCTGTGGCACATAATTGCCTTTCCATTTGATCATGGAACGGGTCAGAGTATTTTTCCTTTCTTCGAGTTTGTTCTCATCGCATTGTACCATAACAGCAAACTCATCTCCACCGATTCTGTAAACATTTCCGTATTCTTTGAAGCAATTTTTGAGAAGTGATGCCGCTCCGCAGATAAGCTCATCACCGGCCTGATGTCCGAGCGTATCGTTTGCCTTCTTTAATCCGTTGATATCCACGGCTATATAGACAAAATCCTTGCCCATTCCGAAGTTTTTGTATTCGTTAAGCTTATCTTCGTAGGCTCTTCTGTTATAGCAGTCAGTCAGTCTGTCCGTATTGGAAAGCTTTACGACCATCAGATAGGATTCCCTCAGTTTGAAGATGACATTTGCAAATATTCCGATAAATACGGAGATCAGGGCAAGGATTATCGCCATGATCACAATTCTCGAAACCGGATACCAGCCTGATTTGGGACTTAATGACAGTTCCCAGATGAGGTTTTCGACATGGAACTGAACCGTTATTTCATTTACGGGTTTGGTATCGGATTCCCGGATTATATGTCTTGTATTATGGGTATCGAGATATGCGAGTTTGTAATTGATCCCAAGGTCTTCGAGGCTTTCAAGATTTAAAGCCTGACTCAGTGAATCGGATGAAATATTGAATCCCACAAGACCCCAGAGCCTATCTTTGCCGCTTGATCCGTACATGACGGGAATGGCCCCGGAAACACCGAATCCGCCTTCATTTATGTCATATGTATTGGTAAGGATGGGATTTCCCTGCTCATAAATATGGGGATCCGTAACATTTCCGGTCTTGGTCACGTCCATATAATCATATCCGATCAGAGATTCATTGGTAAGTAAGGGATATACATCCGAAACTACTCCGTCCGGAGCTATGGAGATGTATTTTAATGAAATTCCGGTTTCATCCTTAACATTGTCATACAGATCGTCAGCAAGAGTTTCAAAAAAGTCACTTTCTCCGTTCATATCCTGTAAGAGGATCTTGATCGCATCGGTCCTGATGATGACCGACTCGATCGTGCCTTCGATATTATTTGCCTTTTCTTCTGCAATATATCTGTAATTCTTTTCAATATTGGAGATCTCTTTTTGCACGTAAAGATAATAGACGGTCGAAAGGATCGTCATATTGATGATGCCTATTAAGATTACGTAAAGAAGTCTCTTTTTCATAATTATCTGAGCTGCTCGTAAAGGGGAGGCAGTTCTTTCTTTCTGGTCATTTCAACAAGTCCGAGCGCCGTTATTCCGGCTACGACGACCTTCATTGTATCTTTGGCAGATTCGGATATCAGAGTATCCAGCAGGCTTTCCCTGTCTTCAATCGAAACCAGGTTTATAAAATCGATGATAATGATCCCGGAAATATTTCTGAGTCTTAGCTGTCTGCAGACCTCCGAAGCTGCTTCGAGATTTACAGACAGATATGCGGATTCCTTATCCGTTCCTTTGGAAGGTGAAAACTTGCCGCTGTTAACATCAATGACCGTCATGGCTTCGGTATGCTCAATATATAAATATCCTCCGCATCTGAGCCATACCTTCTTAGCGGTAGCTTCTTCAAGAACAGTCTTAAGACTGTAAAGCTTTGAGAGGCCGAAATCCTTATCAGTATATAGCCTTATATTGTTATAAGATGTCTTAAGGTTTTCATATACTGATTCGGAATCCGTAACTATCTCACTGTACTCATTCCTTTTAAAAACTTTATCGAGTCTTTCCTTCAGGAATGATTCATCCTTGTACAGATATGAATAAGCCGTCAGATGCTTTGATTTCTCCTTCAGCATATCGCCGTCTTGATATTTGGAATAGTCAATCTTAGCGGTGAAGGTGGCTCTTTTGCCCTTCTGTGCATGGGAAAACAGCTTTACGGGTATGAGGTCACCCTGTTTTACGATCATACCTTTGGGAAGCTTGCTTAAAGGAAGATATCCGTCCTTGCCGGGTGCGTATTCGATAAAAGCAGCACCTATATCATTTTTTACATCCCTGACATAAGCAATGACGATATCTCCGGAGTTGATGCATCCCGGTTCAAAAAGGTCTTTACCGCCGGGCACCGTTATTACTTCAGGCTTTCCATCTGATATAAGGAAAGCGATAAGCTTTCCTTCGACATCAGTGATGATAAGCTTTGCATCCTCAGAATTTCTCATCTCGGAAAGCATCCTGGCATTTTCTTTTTCGGATGTTTGAAGCTTTGCTCTGCTCATATTCCGATATCTTCAAGTGAGATAAGCTCACCGTTTTCTCCCTGAGTAAACATATCAAGTCTTGTGATCTTAAGAGCATTGTCCGTAAGGCTGCATCCCGCAAGATCAAACAGGTATTCCATGACAAAGGCAGGTTTGATTGAATCGGCACTTGAAGAATTGATGGTCATTCTGACTACAGGTTCATCATCTTCCTCCGTTTCAAGCTTATATATGAATTCCTTGAGGTTTATATCCCTTGAGGTTTTCCTGGTCTCTTTATGGTATACGCAGGTTTCGGACGAAAGCATTTTTTCAATTGCTTCATGTAATGTCTTCGCATCCGGACACAGATCCTTTTTGTCTTCAAAGAATCTGATCTCGTACTCCGAAGCATATACGGAAGCCATTGCGTTTCCTGCATCTTCGGGAAGAACTTTTACGGATCTTATCCTAATGCCCGGAACACTTGCTTCGTTTAACGATTCAAGTATCGACCCGGTATCGGGATGTTCATCGTCAATGCCTATATCCATATATTCACCTTCGCTTTCCATCCCTACGCCGAGAGGTGAAGCAAAGGTCATTACCTGATGGGGTGAGTAACCGCCCGTATATGAGACGTTGACCTTAGCTCTTCTGATACATTTCTGGAAATATCTCATCACATCCAGATGACCTATATATCTGACAGCGCCATGCTTTGTAAATCTGATCCTTAATTTCATTTCATCAATACTTCCAGTTCCGTTTGTGCGAGGAGAAGTCCGTCATCTACGGAAAGCTCCCCATCTATGATCTTTTTCATCTTTTCGCCGAGTATGGCATAAAATACCGGCCACTCCTTTATAACAGGCCTGTATACTCCGTTATCGAGAGCCTCGCAGATCTCATCAAGATGAGGATTGACCGAGAGCATCTCGGGATCGTTCAGTATCGAATATCTGCAGGGAATGCCTCCGTACTCAACCGTCTGTCTCTGTACATCCGGATCCATAAGATATTCAAGGAGCTTTAATGCAGAATCTTTATCGGTGCAATTTTCCGGGATACCGAGAGTCCATATTCCGTATATATTGGAATTGTAATTTGCCGCATCATCATCGACTCTGCCGGGGATCGAAATATATTCGGTATTTGTGCTGACTTCGGGATCACACCATCCCGGCCATCCTATCGCAACGGATATCTCTCCGTTTTCAATACCATCGATAATCTCTTGCTTGGAAGCTGTTTTACCGTTATCTATAAGGAATAGATACAGCTCAAGTGCTTTTCTGAATTCCTCGGTATTGACAGTGGGATTATTCTCACTGTCTACAACCCATCCGCCGAAGGCTCTGAGTATGGGAAGGAAATCAACCACGATATTATTCTCGGAATCTTCCCTGCATGCAAATCCGCCGTATCCGTTATCCACTGAAAGTAACGAATAATTTACAATATCTTCAAGAGAATTGATGTCGTCTTCGCCGTAACCAAGAGCCGATGCAACATATTTGTTGTATAAAAGTACGGTAACGTTTCCGAAATATGGAACAAGATATATTCCATCATCGCTCATGCAGATAGATGTGGTTGCGGGAATGATATCATCATCAAAGGAATACCCTTTTTCGGAAAGATCGGTAAGAATGCCATCGGATATAAATTCCGCTACCCAGCTTCCGTCTATCATGCAGAGATCATAAATCCCATTTTTGTTAACGGAATCGTTGAGAAGATTTTCACGAAGATCATCCTCTGAAAATTCCACGATCTCACAGGTGATCCCTGTTTCCTCTTCGAATCCGGGAATGCTTTTTTTGATGACTTCGGCATATACCCCTGAACGGACTGCAATCGTGAGCTTATCTTTGGTTGTTTTTCCCGTACCGCATCCGTTCATAGAAAGGATCATACAGATGCAGATAAGAATACTGACTGTTTTACTGAATTTGTTCATCGGATCTTACATTTTGCAGGCCTTCAAAATCCATTCCGTTAAGGGCAAGTACCATTTGAAGTGTTGATAAAGGTTTTTTGATATATCTGAGATTTGGCTTTTGGGGAATATCCTCATTCTCGGAATCAATAAGCATGATGCCGATCACCATAGGATGATCGTCGAGGAATTTTGCTGTATCCTCGTTATAGTATTCGCTGATAAAGAAAAGATAATCAGTCTTTCCGGTTGCTTTATAGTCCTTGAGATTTGCAATGACCGTACCGTCCATTCCGATAGCTTTCATTTCTTTTCGGAATTCTTCGTTAAGGACATTTTTTTCATTCAGACAGAACGCAAATTTTCTGCTTGAATTTTCAACAACAAGATCTTTTTTATGGTCGGTAACCTTCTGAGGAACCGAGAATCTGAAATCCAGTTCTGAATCACTTAACTTGGATAGATCAAAAGTTCCGTCCATGGCTTCAATGAGTTTCCGGGAGATTATAAATGCGGGTGCGGTCTCTGTTTCGGGATTGAATTCCTTCATTTCAAATCCCATACCGATCAGATGAAATTCAAGACAGATATCTTCTTCTGATATAGGCCTGCATGATAGAACGATCCTGACAATACCATGACCTATGATCTTGATCATTGTCTCGGAAAGGTTTATGACCACCTGTCTGAGTCTTACATTGTCACCTTTCAGTTCATGAGGAATCTCCGGATCGATAATGAACATAAAATCGGTAGTATCATCGCCGATACCGACCTGAATAGTCTTGCATACATTATGTATCTCATAAAGAGGATTATATACTTTATTGATTATCTCAAGCTTATCGTTATCAAGCTTGGAATGATCGCTCATTTCACTGACGATGCTTTTGAGATTTTTTCCTGACTGGTTGATCTGTTTTACAAAGTCAGTAAACTCCTCGGGCAGATTCTTTTTGTCCATATATTCTTCACTGAGTTTAAGAATCTTACCGATGGGTCTGAGAAGCTTTATGGACATAAAAGAAACATAATCACTCTTGATCATCGAATTTCTTTCGAGATCAGAATTCATCTCATCCATCAGCTTCATCTGATCGATCTCTGCAGACATATCATGGAACAGATATACCGTTCCGATAGGATCGTCCTCCGGACCGATTATCTTTTTATCGGTCTTGAAATAATACTCTCTGTCTTCGGTTACATAGTGTAAAACTTCAAAATCATTTATTGTTTCTTTTTGAGAGATAAATCGCTCCATCAGTTCGATATTCTGTATGCCTTCGATTATCTCTTCACTTACAATTTTCTTAAATCTGTCGTTGATGTGGATCACATCGTTATGCATGTTGTAGATGATGACACCGTCACTGAGTTCATTTGCAAAATCATATAATACGTTGTCACGCAGCTTAACATTCGAATAGATAAAGATATAGTAATAGGTCAGATAACATACGAAGTTCATCACAAGTGTATGTATCCAGACGGGAATATTATTAATGAATGTAAAGGTAATAAGTGCAAACATTATGATCTGAAGTATCATAAGGTTTATATATTTAACCTTAAATACCTCGGGAACATTGAAGACAAATACCAGCATCATTGCAAATATCGTGATGCAGTTGATCAGACAGAGTGCATGATACGCTATGAACACATCGGGTACGAACTGAAGCAGAGGCATCTTTACGACCCACCATACTCGTCCGTAGAGAACTATCTGGGTGAAATTAATCTGACCGTTTCTGAAAAAGCACGAAACAATTATGGCAGACTGAATAAAACAGATGACTGCCATTCCGAAATTACAATCAAGATGAAGCTTGGGTGTATGAGATCTTATAATAGTGAGAAGTGTTCCGAAAAACAGCCACGGATAAAACAGATAATACAAAAGAAGAAAATTTCTTGCTTCTTTGATCGTATCTGCAGAAATTATGAGCATACTTAAAATATCTGCAACGATCAGCACAGATGAGGTTATGACAAAACCAATATTTTTGTGTTTCTCCCGCAGACTGAAAAATATCGAGATCAACACAACTATTATAAGAAGTGAAAAGATTATATGTATAGTCATTGCTCCCCGTGTTATATATAAGAAATATATATAAATTATAACACCGGATATTTATAAAAAAAAGATAAACTACGCTTAGATCATGCCTTTTTTACGGACCCCGGACAGATTCCCGCTCCGAATGTAGCGGCTCCGCATCCGCTGCAACCTGCCCTGCAGTTCTGCGTTATCTCTCCTCTTGCCGCTTTCTTGTATTCTTTGAGCAAAAATGCTTTGCTGACCCCAATATCTATGAAATCCCAGGGGAATAGCTCATCCTCTTTCCTTTCACGGAAAGCATAAAAATCCAGACTGAGTCCGCATTCATCAAGTGCTTCTATCCATCTTTCATGCTTGTACTGATCGGACCAGGCATCGTAAATACCGCCTTTTTCATAAACCTTCTTTATAACGGCGGATACTTTCCTGTCTCCCCTTGCGAGAAGCGCTTCTATAACGCTGGTATCCGCATCGTGCCAGTTATAATGGATCCTCTTCTGGTTAAGCTGTTCGGATATTCCCTTTCTGCAGACGTAAGCTTTTCTGATGAATTCATCTGTCGTACACTGGGGAGCCCACTGAAATGCGGTAAAGGGTTTGGGTACGAAGAATGATGTTGAAACTGTTATGGAGATGGGGCCGTTCACTCTCTTGTCCCTGGGTACCATTTCAAAGAACTCTGCGGCAACCTTGTTGGCAAGATCTCCGATTCCGAGAATATCGTCATCGTTTTCAAAGGGATGACCAAGCATGAAATAGAATTTGAACTTGGTCCATCCGCCGGCTATTGCCTGTGCCGAACCCGAAAGTATATCTTCTTCGGTAAGCCCTTTGTTGATAACATTTCTGAGTCTCTGTGAGCCTGCCTCGGGAGCGAATGTAACGGAGGTCTTCTTGATGTCTTCAACCTTGTTCATGACATCCAGTGAAAACGCATCTATACGAAGAGAAGGAAGCGTTATATTGACCTTCCTCTTCTCACATTCGACGATCAGATTATCCAAAAGCTCGGGAAGATGTGTATAGTCGGATGAAGAAAGCGAACTTAAGGAAACTTCTTCATAACCGGTTGAATCAAGCATCTGATATACGGTATCGAGAAGCTTTTCGACGCTTCTTTCACGAACGGGTCTGTAAAGCTCTCCTGCCTGGCAAAATCTGCATCCTCTGATGCATCCGCGCATTATCTCGAGAACAACCCTGTCCTGAACGCATCTGATATAGGGAACAACGGGGTTCTTGGGATAATATGTATCGTCGAGGTTTTTAACGACTTCCTTTTTCACTTTCAAAGGAAGACCTTCGACAGTAGGTTTAAAATCTGCAAGGGTGCCGTCTTCGTTGTATGAAGGTTCATAGAATCTTGGAACGTAAAGACCGTTTATCTTGCCTGCTTCGATCAGGAATTCTTCACGGCTTCTTCCTTCGTCCTTCATCTTCTCGTAAAGGTTAATAAGCTCCCTGTACCTCGTTTCTCCTTCACCGATATAGAAAATATCAAAAAAGTCTGCGATGGGCTCCGGATTATATGTGCAGGGTCCGCCGCCAATCACTATGGGATCAGCTTCGGTCCTGTCCTTTGATTCGATTGGGATTCCGGACAGATCGAGCACCTGAAGGATATTGGTATAGCACATCTCGTACTGGATTGTTATACCGAGGAAATCTGCATCCTTAACGGGCCTTTGAGATTCAAGGGAAAAAAGAGGAATATGCTTATCCCTCATGATCTTATCCAGATCGATCCAGGGAGAATAAACTCTTTCGCACCACACATCGTCGAAGGAGTTGAACATATCATAGAGGATCTGAATGCCGAGATGGCTCATTCCTATCTCGTAAACATCGGGAAAGCACATTATAAAGCGGACCCTGACGGAATCAGGGTCCTTTATGCATGAATTAACTTCGTTTCCGATATATCGTTCGGGTTTCTCAACCGACATAAGTATGTCATTGGAGAGAAAAAGTTCGTCTGAGCTCATATTACCTTCCCGCAAGTTCCTTGGTTACTTCTTCCCAGGTGATCTCTTTTTCTGCCATAAGAACCATCAGATGATAGAGCAGATCGCTGATCTCATAGACGACTTCCTGGTTTCCGGCATTCTTGGAAGCGATGATTGTCTCGGTAGCTTCCTCTCCCACTTTCTTGAGGATCTTATCAAGCCCCTTATCGAGTAAGTAATTGGTGTATGATCCTTCCTTCGGATGAAGCTTTCTGTCCTTAATGACATCGTAAACCTTCTCAAATACCTGAAGGGGATTTACTGTATTGATCTCTTCGGAACCTGTTATCTCGTTGAAGAAACAGCTTCTGGCACCTGTATGACATGCAACGCCTACCTGGGAAACTTTGGCGAGGATCGTATCCTTGTCGCAATCTGCGGTAAGGCTCTTTACATACTGGTAATGACCGCTTGTCTCTCCCTTTACCCACTGCTCTTCGCGGCTTCTTGAATAATAGGTCATAAGACCGGTTGCGATGGTATTGAGGAATGCTTCCTCATTCATGTAAGCAAGCATCAGGACTTCGTTATTCTTGTAATCCTGAACTATGACGGGAACAAGATCGTTGGGGCCTTTCTTAAGGTCGCTCCATTTGATCTTACTCTCAAGATGTCTTACGATTATGCCGTTCTGATTGCAGATATCCTTGATCGATGAGATCTCACTTGTGTTAAGGGATATAACATTTCCCGTAACACCGCTTACGGAGTCTTTCTTCAGATATTCGATAATCTTGTTGAATGCAAGATCCTTTGCGCTGATGATGATGGGAAGCTTTATCTCGTCTTCGATGACATCAAGTGCATGGATATTCTTGAGAAGAACACCCGAGCAGTACTTGGTGCAAAGATCGGCAACGCTTCCGGTATCGGTTGCATCACTTGCATGATAATTGGTATCTGTACCGATAAGAAGGCTTCTGTCAAGGCTTTCGACCTGCATGGAGAAGGTCTTGGGGAAGGAAACGGAAGCATAGATCTTATCCCTTCCGAAACGTCCGCTTGCTGCGGATGTAAGAAGGATATTTACTTCCTTGTCATAATCAAGGATGACCTTGGAGCATCCGGCATAGATAAGCTTTTTGACATCCTCGAGACGCTTGATGTTTCCTGTGGCATATACGGGGACTTCGCTGTCGCCGCAGATTGCACGGATGATCCTTAAGGACTCTTCGTGTGCATCATCTCCCATTCCTTCGGAAAGGTCATATACGATAATGCCGTCAGCAAGATCCCTGCAGAATTTCATAGCAAGGGAATAAGCGTCAGCTTCGAGTACGGTATCATCCTCATCGGATACGACCGCAGAACCGTTCTTAAGATATATGCAGGGTAAAAACTTCTTAACGTACATTAAAGAGCTCCTTTCGTGGAGAGCACTCCCTTTACTCTGGGATCTACATAGGTTGCCATATCAAGAGCCTTTGCAAATGCCTTGAACATAGCTTCCGTTACATGATGTGCGTTTCCGTCGGACAAAACTTTAAAGTGCAGGTTCATACCTGCGGAATAGCTTACTGCGTAGAAGAATTCCCTTACAAGCTCGGTATCGAGATCACCGATCATGGGAACCCTGTATTCGTACTCAAATCCAAGGAAAGGTCTGTCGCAAAGATCGAGGCTGCAGAGAACGAGAACTTCATCCATGGGAAGAATAAAATATCCGTATCTGTAGATGCCGGCTTTATCACCGAGAGCCTTTTTGATTGCTGTACCGAGAACGATACCCGCATCCTCTACGCTGTGGTGTCCGTCGACATTAAGATCTCCTTTTACCTTGCAGTCAAGGTCGAAGAAACCGTGCTTTGCAAATGCGGAAAGCATGTGATCGAAAAATCCGATACCGGTATCGACATTATTCTTTCCTGCGCCGTCGATGGTCAGGCTTATCTTGATATCGGTCTCTCCCGTTTTTCTCGAAACGTCTGCTTTTCTTATTTTCTTTGCTGCGGGCATAACTGCCTCCTTATGGATTGTATTATAGTTTATTCAAAACGAACCTTTATGCTGTTAGCGTGAGCGGTAAGTCCCTCATTATTGGCAAACAGCTGTATTGACTTTGAATCTCTCTCAAGAGCGTCCTTTGAATAGTATATAACAGAGCTCTTTTTAATGAAATCATCAACATTTACGGGGCTGAAAAATCTTGCGGTTCCGTTGGTGGGAAGGATGTGGTTGGGACCCGCAAAATAATCACCGAGAGGCTCAGAAGAATATTCTCCGAGGAATATCGCTCCTGCATTTCTGATTTTGGTCATTACGGCAAAGGGATCTTCGGTCAGGATCTCAAGGTGTTCGCTTGCAACAGTGTTTACGGTATCTATTGCTTCATCCATATCGGAAGCTATAAGGATGTATCCGTAATTATCAAGTGACTTTCTGATGATCTCGTTTCTTGAAAGGGTCTTTAAGAAGCCTTCTATCTCTTCGTTGACCTTCTCGGCAAGTTTTTCGTCGGTAGTTACAAGTATAGCACTTGCAAGTTCATCGTGCTCGGCCTGGCTCAGAAGATCTGCGGCCACATATTTAGGATTTGCACTGCCGTCGGCAAGCACCATAACCTCGGAAGGACCTGCGATCGAATCAATGCTGACAAATCCGTAAACTGCCTTCTTGGCAAGAGCGACGAAGATATTGCCGGGACCGGTTATCTTGTAGACCTTGGGGATCGACTTTGTTCCGAAAGCCATTGCACCGATCGCCTGTGCTCCGCCTGCCCTGTAAATCTCATCTGCGCCTGCGATATCGGCTGCGACAAGTGTTCCGGGATCGATGACTCCGGTCTTTCCGGGAGGTGTGCACATGATTATGCGGTCAACTCCGGCAACCTTTGCGGGAACGATATTCATTAGAACGCTTGAAGGATAAGCTGCCTTTCCGCCGGGTACATATACGCCGAGTCTTTCGATGGCGGTTATCTTCATTCCGAGCATGGTGCCGTCGGGCTTTGTCTCGAACCATGAATTACGGAGCTGCTTTGTGTGGAATTCACGGATGTTTTCTGCGGCCTTTTTGATGACATCGATATATTCCTTGTCAAGCTTGGTATAAGCTTCGTCGATCTCTGCTCTGGTGACTTTGATATTCTCTTCAGTCAGCTTATAACCGTCAAATTTCTCGGTATATTCGAAAAGCGCCTTATCGCCGTTTTCCCTGATGTTTGCAAGGATATCATTTACTGTTGATTCATATTCGGTATACTGTGCGGGAGATCTTTTGAGGAGTGCGCTCTGGATCTCCGCTATCGAATCAGATGTTAACTTTATGATCTTCATAATATTTCCTCCGAAACCGCCAATCTGATTATAAATGAAAGGCGGGACATAAATTTATAACAATTCCTTAAGTTTTATGACAAGCTCCCTGATACGGTCTCCCTTAAGCTGCATACTTACGGGATTAACGATCATCCTTGCGGAAAGAGGACATATCTCTTCAAGTACGGTAAGTCCGTTTTCCCTTAAAGTGGAACCTGTTTCAACTATATCGACTATGACATCGGCAAGTCCTACGATGGGACCGAGTTCAACGCTTCCGTTAAGCTTTATGATGTCGACTGTCTGATTCTTCTTGTTGTTGAAATACTCCTTGGCAATAACGGGGTATTTGCTGGCAACTCTGATCCTCTCATGGTGGAGAAGCTTGTCAGATGCAGATTCCGGACCGCATACGCACATACGGCATTTGCCGAATCCCAGATCAAGGATCTCATAAACATTCCTGTTTTCCTCAAGGATCGTATCACGTCCGACTACGCCTATATCGGCTGCGCCGTACTCGACATATGTGGGAACATCGGGTCCCTTTGAAAGGAAAAACCTGGTCTTGGTCTCTTCGCTCGTAAAGATCAGTTTTCTGGAAGAAGGATCCTTCATCTCTTCGCAGCTGATACCGATCTTTTCAAAGAGTTCCATTGTTTTATTGGATAATCTG
>JAEEGL010538692.1_pt1 | contig 29244 bp, 22 predicted proteins | sample 9134231 | NCBI WGS metagenome assembly JAEEGL01 (sample SAMN16246548, study PRJNA631951) | gut metagenome | biome: gut microbiome; feature: rumen; material: fiber-attached | host: Bos | place: Iran: Karaj | collected 2018-10 | reverse complement strand
GCGGCGGAATGTTGGCACTCATCGGCAATGACCATCCCGTAATCCCGAACAAATGGTTTAACGCCTGTTTCGGTAAGGGCTGAATTAAAAACAGCGACATCTATGATACCGTGCAGCGTATTCTGACTACCATCAAGGATGCCAATGTGAGAATATGCCTTCTTCCGTCCGCGACCTTTCTTCTTTTCTGGCTCCGGCTCGTTGATAACCAGGAAGCGCTCGCACTCCTTCTTCCATTGCTCCAGCAAAGCCCTGGAATGGACCAGAACTAGTGTATTCACTCTCCGGCGGGCAATCATACCGATAGCCGTAACAGTTTTGCCGAAAGCGGTAGTTGCAGCCAAGACACCGTTATTACTGGCAAGCATCCTTTGCACGGCCTCTTCCTGTTCCGGCCTCAACTCTCCAGAAAACTCAACATCTATCTTTCGGCCAGGATTGGTCTGATTATCCTCCTCCCAAGCTGAGAAATTGCTTTGTATCAAATTGACGACCGCATCCTCACATCCGCGGGGCAGCATCAGATAGTCATCGTTCATCTCATAGCAACAGACCAACGATGGGGTGTTATACAACGGCTTCCGGGCATTCAGCAACTCATAGTATTTTGGATTCCGAAAAGATGCAAGCCCCTTCAACCGCGCATTCTCCTGCTCCAACTCCCGGATACGTTCCCGAAGGCGCTGATTCTCGGCGATTAGTTCTTCGTATGTCATATTTGGTTTATTCTTTCCAAAGATTTATAGCTATACTCTAATCACCTGTAGTATAAAGCGTTATCCAAAGACTGACTGTAACTTTGATGCTTCCGCAGTTAATTTGATTGGATTCTGTTTCTTAAGATGTTGGAGATTCAGTAGTTTCCATTGGACAGAAGGGTAATCCTTGAAATAGCTGAAGACGAAGTTGTCCCAGTCGGGCTCTCCTTGTTCAAAACTGACGAGGAAGGATTTGTCGGCCGCGGTCATCAGGGCGAAAACGTCTTGGATGAGTTGGGCGCGAGTCTGCTCGAATTCTTCGTATGTGAAGGGGACGTCGGTCATTCCGTCGAACTGATTGGCTAGAGCGTCGTGCTGATCAATGAGGTTGGGGGCGAAGGATTCGTGGAGGGGGCGGTCGCTTCCAAGGAGGCAGAACAGAAGGCCCTCACGAGTTTCCGCTAGTGGGTATTCCATATATTTGACATCAAATAGGTCCCGGGGATGCTGGCGGGAAAGGGCTGCTGCAATCTTGCCGCCGTAGAGGAGAGTCATAGGCACAATTTCGGCCTCGCAGTACATACCGAATTCATCCTGAGCTTTTTTGCATAGCGGAAGCATCTGCACGTTGCCGCCGATGATGCCGCGCTTAGTCTGGTTGACTTCGACTTTGACCTGTTTTCCCTGGTATTCGCAGAGAAGTTTACTGGTATTCAACTTTGGAACGATGTGCATGCCGTGGAAAGCACGTTTAGCCTTGTCGACAATGCTCATGAGATGGTTATTGATGTGCTCCAGACTCTCCTCCCTTCCCTCTAGGGGGATATAGGTAAGGTCTATATCGACTGAGTACCGTGGTAGGTCCCGGACAAAAAGATTGATGGCCGATCCTCCGTGGACGGCGAAGACCTTCTCGTCCATCACGATAGGAAGAAGCCTAAGGAGGACTTCCACTTTCTCTGCGTATTCTTTATTCATAGTTGGCCAGTTCTGTTGGGATGATTATCTGATATTTGCTGTCGAAACGCCCGGTGGCGGATATGTTCCTAATGCCTTTGCCGAGGTTCACTTCGGAGAGGTCAAGGGAATGGATCCAGTTATGGCCGGCCTTTTCTGCCATGTATAGGAACAGGCGTTTCACCTTGATAGATGTGCATTTTTCCAGCAGTTGCTGGACCAGAGCGGGACGGAGTGTTGTCATCATTTCCATGACATAATAGCTGTCTAGCAGGGAGAACTGCTCCGGGGATAGGTGCAGGCATTCCATGAACGCTCGTTCCGGACCGGATATGAGCAGTTGAGCGCCGTTGTAGTCATATAATTCCAGCCCTGTATCTCCGCCGAAAATAGATGTGGTGAAGTACTTTACCGTCATGTCCCACTCCACGGAGCCGAACCAGCCCGGCAAGCGGGATTCCTTATCCGTAAAAAGATAGGCAGAGGGTTTGCCCATGGAAACGAAATGAGAGTATCCTCGGAGGTCCAGCGCGGAGGACGCCCCAACGTGGCAGGCCTTGCCCAGTTGGTTGTTGTATGAGGCAACAGCGCCAAATAGCGTGGGGCTGCTCCCAGCTATCTTGTAAACGCCTTGGGCCACCCTTTCCAGCCAGCCGCTGCGCACATACAGTGACTGCTCCTTCCGGTCTATCCCCTGTGCGGCCAACCAGGAGGAAAACTGCACTGAATCTCGGGGAGTAAGATCAAGTATCTTCTTTATTTTTGTAGCCATCGCGGTAATATTTACCGCAAATATAAACTAAAATATTGACAAATGATAATTAAATATGAAAAGCTGGACTATTTTCAAGTCTCACATAATTCCTCTTGCAAAAATGCGTCTGTTTTTGCGTCCGGTTATGCGTTCACTTATTGTTCCTCAGTATGCCCTAGAATGCCTTAAAATGCCATCGGGCACGATTCGTGAAAATCGTACCCGATGGGCGTAATTCGCTTATTTTCAAAGTGTTAACTACTCAATACTCTTCCTCATTCCACATAAAATCCTCTTTGGTCGGGTAGTCCGGCCAGATGTCTTCGATGGATTCGTAAATATCGCCGTCGTCTTCAAGTTCTTCGAGATTCTCGATAACTTCTTCGGGGGCGCAGGTACGCGTTGCGTAATCGATTAATTCTTCTTTTGATGCCGGCCACGGAGCGTCGTCGAGGCTGCTGGCAAGTTCGAGTGTCCAATACATAGCCAATACAATTTAGGGCGCAAATATAGGCAAAAAATCAATACAATGAATTTTTTTCGCTAAATTTGCAAACTTTTTACTGCGAGCCCTTTTGCAACAAAGATAATACCATGGCATACAGAAAGTTAGAACAATACGATGAAAAGACCACCGAGGCGATTGCAGCCCATATCAAGGAGATCCTGACCCTGCTGGGGGAAGACACTGAGCGTGAGGGACTTCACAAGACTCCGGAAAGGGTGGCCAAGGCTATGCAGTTCCTTACCCAGGGTTATTTCCAGGACGGAGAGACCATAGTCAAAAGCGCGCTTTTCAACGAGCCGTACAACCATATGGTCATCGTGAAGGACATAGAACTCTTCTCTCTCTGCGAGCACCATATGCTCCCCTTCATCGGCAAGGCCCACGTTGCCTACATCCCCAAAGGGCAGATCACCGGCCTCAGCAAAATTGCCAGGGTCGTGGAGACCTTTGCCCGTCGCCTTCAGGTCCAGGAAAGGCTGACAGAGCAGATCCGGGACTGCATCCAGGACTCCCTGAAGCCTCTTGGAGTAGCCGTGGTAATCGAGGCTATGCACACTTGTATGTCTATGCGGGGCGTTGAAAAGTCCAATGCCATCACTACCACCTCGGCCTTCAGCGGCATCTTCCTCCGCTCGGACAAGACAAGAAACGAGTTCCTGCAGCTTATAGGCCGTTAAACGACCATAAAAAAAGCCCGGCCGAAGCCGGGTTTTTCATTACTTGAGGTAAGCGTCGGTGACGACCTTCTGACTCCGGGCGATAAAGTCCGAAAGCGCCTTCCCGGTCAGCATCCCGTTGGCAAGAAGCGCCAGGTCGACTATCTGGTGCAGGATTTCATTGCCAGAGGCAAAGGCCTCTACATCCGCGCGGTGAGCCTTGCGGACTTCTTCGCGGGCCTTGCGGGCTTCCTCTTTCTCGGCATCGGAAGCATCCGAAGCGGCCTCCGGCGGGAGTTCACCCTGCGGAGCGACCTCAGCAGCCTTGGCATCCAAGACCTTCGCGACGAGAGGATTGTCCATATTGACGGTGATGTTGTAACTCTCGGGCATAGACCCATAGAAGTTCATCCCACCGCCCAGGGCGCTCATTTCGCGGTAACGGCGCATAAACTCATTCTGGGTTATCAAGATCGGGGCGGCTTCGGCGCCGAGATTGTCTCCCGTGACAAAATAGTCCTTGCCGGCAGGCAGCACGGCCTTGAACATATTCTCAAGGTCGTAGCGCTCGTCCTCCTTCATCTCCGTCTTGGTGCGCTCCTCTTTCTGGATCAGATTCTCGACAGCGTCGGAATCCACGCGGGCGAACCTCGTGTCGGAGAGTTTCTGCTCCAGCAAGTTGACATAATGGCTGTCAAGTTCGCAGTCCATCAGCAGCACGTCGTAGCCCTTCTGCTTTGCCGCCTCGATGAAAGCGTACTGCTTCTCCACATCGGTGGCATAGAGATAGACAAGTTTCTTGTCCTTGTCTGTCTGGGCGCTCTCGACCGCGGTCTTGTACTCGTCGAAGGAGAAATACTTGCCGTCCGTATTCTTCAGAAGGGCAAACTTGAGAGCTCTCTCGCAGAACTTCTCGTCCGAGAGCATTCCGTACTCGATGAAGAGTTTCAGATTGTCCCATTTGGCCTCCAGCTGCGCCCTTTCATCCTTGAAAATGCCTTCCAGACGGTCCGCGACCTTCTTTGTGATATAGGTCGAGATCTTCTTGACATTGGCATCGCTCTGCAGGTAGGAACGCGACACATTCAGAGGAATGTCCGGAGAGTCTATCACGCCGTGAAGCAGAGTCATAAAGTCCGGAACGATATTGTCCACGTGGTCGGTGACGAACATCTGGTTGCAGTAGAGCGAAATCTTGTTCCTCTCCACGGCGACCCTGTCCTTGAGCTTCGGGAAATACAGGATGCCAGTCAGGTTGAAAGGATAATCCACATTCAGGTGGATATAGAAAAGCGGCTCCTCGTTCATCGGATAGAGATTGCGGTAGAAGCCGAGGTAGTCCTCTTCCTTCAGCTCGGCCGGGGCCTTGGTCCACAGAGGCTCGACGCTGTTGATGACCTTGTCCTTATCCGTGTCCACATACTTTCCGTCCTTCCACTCCTGCTCCTTGCCGAAGACGATCGGGACCGGCATAAACTTGCAATACTTCTGGAGAAGGCCCTCGATGCGGGATTTCTCGGCATATTCCTTGGAATCGTCGTCCAGATAGAGGGTAATGACCGTACCGCGCTCCTTCTTGTCCATCTCTTCCATAGTGAATTCCGGCGAACCGTCGCAGCTCCATTTCACCCCCTTGGCGCCTTCCTTCCAGGACAGGCTTTCAATGGTAACCTTCTTAGAGACCATAAAAGCGCTGTAGAAGCCCAGTCCGAAATGGCCGATGATGCTGCCGATCTGGTCCTTGTACTTCTCCAGGAACTCCCCTGCCGAAGAGAACGCAATCTGGTTGATATACTTGTCAACCTCCTCCGCCGTCATACCGATACCATTATCGATGACCTTGAGGACTTTCTTCTTCTCGTCCAGTTCAAGGCGGACCTTGAGTTCGCCCAATTCTTCCTTGTAGTCACCGCTTTCCGCGAGAGCCTTCATCTTCTGAGTCGCATCGACCGCATTAGCAACAAGCTCACGGAGGAAAATCTCGTGATCCGAATACAGGAACTGCTTGATTACCGGGAAGATATTCTCGGTAGTCACGCCAATCTGACCTTTAGTTTTCGTAGCCATATTATCTATGTTTTATCAAATACAATTAACCGGTCCCATCAAGGAACCGGTCAGTCCATAGTCAAATTGTAAGCCAATCGGCATATTCTGACAAATTGTCAGAACTACTTGTACAGGAAGCGGCGGATGGACATCTTCGGAGTCTTTTCGAAGGGACGGTCCACGATTTCAACCTTGGATATCTGGCTGTACATAGGTAACTGGCGGTTGGCGCCGAGACGGATATTCTCCGGAATCTCGGCCTTGGCCTCATTGTCAAGCAGAGCCATAGCGATAGCCTGCTCATCGAGGAAAACCAGGGCGACGAGTTTGCCGCCGCGGTCCACTACCACGGACTCCATCACATAATTCTGATTGTTGACTACGGTCTCCAACTCCTCCGGATAGATATTCTGGCCCGAAGAACTCAGAATCATATTCTTGGAGCGGCCGCGGATGAAGATATTGCCGTCGGCGTCCATAATGCCGAGGTCGCCGGTGCGGAGCCAGCCGTCGTCGGTAAAGGCATTCGCCGTGGCCTCGGGATTCTTGTAATAGCCGATGGTGATATTGTCACCCCTGGCCTGGATTTCACCCACGACGTGCTGTGGGTCGTCCGAATCGATACGGATTTCCGTGATATCCACAGGACGACCGCAGGAGCCGGGAATGTAGGTCCGCCAGGGAGAATAAGCCATAAGCGGACAGCCTTCGGTCATACCGTAACCGACGGTATAAGGGAATTTAATCTTCTTGAAAAGACGCTCCACTTCAGGATTCAGAGCGGCTCCGCCCATAATGTATTCCGTGACCTTCCCGCCGAAAGCTTCGTGAAGCCCGTCCTTAACCTTCTTATATATAATATTGTTAAGTCCGGGAATCTTGCTGAGGAATTTCACGAGCGGTTTATCCATAGTGGGCTTCAGCTTGCTCTTGTAGATCTTTTCCATCACCAGAGGGACCGTGACAAGAAGATAGGGCTTGACATCGGCGAAGGCCTTGAGCAGCGTGGCGGGAGTAGGAGCCTTGGCCATCCAATATATGGACGTACCATTACACAGAGGATAGATGAATTCGATGACCAGACCGTACATATGGGCCATAGGGAGCATCGAGACCATCTTGTCACCTGCCGGCATATAGCGCTGATCGAAGTCCACGTTGGCGGAGAAGTTGCGGTAGGTCAGCATCACGCCCTTAGGGTCTCCGGTCGAGCCGGAGGTATAGTTGATCGTGGAGAGGTCGTCCCAGTTGTCAGTAGGATAACTAACGTCGTCCGGACCGAAGCCGTTCGGATATTTGGAGGCAAAGAGCTCGTCGAGATGGTCCACGGCCTCCTGGATCTTTTCGTCACGGCAGAGAAGCACCTTCCAGTTGTCCACGTCGAAGACGACCTTCAGCTGAGGCATCTTCTCCGGGTCCATCTTGGCCCAGCGGGCGGCGTTGGTAAAGAGGGCTATGCTGTCGCTGTGGTTCACCAGTCCCATCACGCTCTCCGGCTTGAAATCCGCGAGAATCGGGACTATGACCGTCTCATAAGTATTGACGGCAAGGTAGGCAAAACCCCAGCGGGCACCGTTATTGGCGCAAAGCGCAATCTTGTCTCCCTTCTTGAATCCGGCCTTTTCAAATATGATATGGAAGCGGGCGATAGACGTTGCCATCTGGGCGTAAGTCAAGGAGTCGCCGCCGATAGTATTGAGCGCAGGTTTGTTCCAGTATTTCTTCGTAGCCTCCTGAAGACTAGCAAGATAGTGTGGATAAGATGTTACTCTTTGGCTATTACTCATAATCATTCGTTTTAGTACAGTTCAGCAAATTTAACAATTTTTTTCGGAAAACTTGTCAATAATAATCCTTACCTTTGTCCCCGTACTAACAAGCAAAGCTATGAGACTTCCGGCCGAATGGGAAAAACAATCCGGTGTCCAGCTGACCTGGCCCGACGAAACTACCCCCTGGTACGATCTGCCAAGGGTGCAGGAATGCTATGCAGAAATCGCCTCGGCGATACTGCGCTTCGAGCGCCTGTTCATTGTCTGTACGGACAAGGCGGAGTGCCGCGCCAGGCTGAAAGAAATTGCAGATGAAAAGGGCCTGGACCTGGACCTTTCGTCCATCCGCTTTTTCGAAGCCCCGATCAACGATACCTGGGCCCGGGACCACGGAGCCATAGCAGTCCTGGGGGACAAGGGGGAAAAATTCGCCCTGGATTTTGTATTCAACGGCTGGGGGCTGAAATTCGCCTCAAACCTGGACAACTGCATAAACCGCAGCTTTGAGTTCTCCAGCCCGTTCAAGGCCGATGTCAAACTAGTCAGTATGGCACCTTTCGTGCTGGAAGGCGGCAGCATAGACTCTGACGGGGCGGGGACCCTTCTGACCACCAAATCCTGCCTCTGCTCGGTAAACCGCAACGACCAGCTGAACCAGGGCGAGATAGAGGAGGAACTCAAAGCCTTTTTCGGGCTGAAAAGAGTCATCTGGCTGAATCACGGCAGTATTTTCGGAGACGACACGGACGGCCACGTGGACATAATGGCCCGATTCTGCGACGAGAGGACCATCGCCTACGCGAAATGCGAGGACAACAGAAGCGAGAATTATTTGGATCTGAAAGAAATGGAAAAGGAACTAAAGAGCCTCCGCACACTTGACGGCAAGCCCTATAAACTCGTTCCACTCCCCATTCCCGAGCAAACGTGGCTGGAGGGATACCCCCTTCCGGCATCGTATGTCAACTTCCTGATTATCAACGGCGCCGTACTTGTCCCGGGTGCCGGACAGCCCACTGACGAAATCGTCCGGGAGAGACTGCAGGCAGTCTTCCCGGAGCGCGAAATAATCTTGATAGACTGCCGTCCCCTTCTCTCGGGCCACGGCGGACTCCACTGCGTTACGATGAATTTCCCGGAAGGCTACTTGGCGTAGCGCTTAAGCAGGATGTCATAGGCATCGATGCGCCTGTCCCTGAGGAAAGGCCAGCCACGGCGTACATATTCCGACTGGTCCATATCCAGAGTGACCACGCGCACGCCTTCCTCCGACTTCTCGAACTCGGTCAGGAACTCGCCCTGAGCTCCCGTAGCGAAGGAATGGCCCCAGAAATCTATCCCGGTGGAATGCCCTGTCGGATCCGCCTCAACTCCGGTACGGTTGACCGTGATCACCGGAAGTCCGTTTGCCACGGCGTGCCCCCTCTGGACAAGCTGCCAGGCCTGGCGCTGCTGGGCCTGCTCCCACTCGGGATCCGTCGGGACACCGCCGATCGCCGTCGGATAGATGAGCATCTCCGCGCCGGCAAGGGCCATTGCCCTGGCTGCCTCGGGATACCACTGGTCCCAGCAGACAAGGACGCCGAGCGTGCCGACAGAAGTCTTGATGGGCTCGAAACCAAGGTCTCCAGGGGTGAAATAGAACTTCTCGTAGAACAGAGGGTCGTCCGGGATATGCATCTTGCGATACTTGCCCGCTATGGTCCCGTCCTTCTCCAGGACGACGGCGGTATTGTGGTACAGGCCGGGGGCGCGGCGTTCGAAAAGGGACAGCACCAGAACTACGCCAAGTTCCCTCGCCAGGGCGCCGAAACGCTCCGTAGAAGGTCCGGGGATGGTTTCGGCAAGGTCGCAGAGCGAAGCATTCTCTTCCTGACAGAAATAGAGACTGTTATGAAGTTCCTGGAGAACGACGAGCTGCGCGCCCTGGGACGCAGCCTCGCGGATATGGGCCTCAAGGCGAATGACATTGTCGATGATGTCTGCGGTGCAGTGCTGCTGCACAAGTCCGACTTTAAGCTGTCTCATTTGTAACGGGAGAATTGTTTAAGCTCATTGTTTGCCTTGATGCTGTCTATTATGGCACAGACAAGGCGGAAGGTACGGGAATCTCGGGTATAGGAGGCCGGAGTGATGAAATTCACCCGCCCCTGACGCAAAAGTTTGCGGGCATTCTCTTTCTGGCGTGCCCGGGCGGGATCGAAGACCGCTATAGCATTGCCGCCGGAAGACTTCACAAGTTTCATAGACGGGATGTCCGTCTCTCCGTCTCCGAAATAAATCATCTGTTCGAAAGGAATGCGCTTCTGATCATCAGCCCAGCTCTCGTTCACCAGTTTCGAGTCACGCGCCGAGAAGATGCCCTTTGAAATCTTGTACAGGTACTGCGTCTTTCCGGTATAGTCCACGGCTATGCCCGGCCATTCCGCCTCCCCCTTCTCGTCATATATGAACGAGCCGGCGAAGATGTGCTTGAACTCCCGGGCAATAGGAGAGCCCTCGATTATTTCGGTGAGGCCGGAGGAATTGATATAGTGCTCTATTATGACTCCGTGGGCCTTGCCGTACTCGTCGATATTGCGGAACCAGTCCCTGACTCCCTCGTAGAGCTTGATGTCAGCTCCATATTTCTTGAAGCCCTCGCGCGTGAGGGAAATCCCGTTCCTGCGGGCCTCGTCTATCATAAGTTTCATATAGGCGAGGATATTTGAGGCGTCCTGTCCCTTGGCTATACCGTCCGACTTGGTCCAGAATTCGGCCGGAGTCTGGCCGATGGCCTGGATAAAACCGAATTCCTGCATATTACCGGGCGAAAGGGTGCCGTCAAAATCATAGATCAGGGCAATGATGGGCTTTCTTCTCATACCTTATATATATTGGAGTGCAAAGATAATAAAAAAAGAGACACACCCCGCAGGGCGTGTCCCTAATTGCCTGTCAAGCAAGAAACTTACTTGACTTCGATGGTGACAACACGGTTGTTTTCTGCACCGTCGAAGAGCTGGACTTCGCATCCGTGAGCGGCACCGGAGATGTTCTCCTCCTTGGCACCAGCCTTTACGAGCAGGTCGGTGACATACTTGACACGCTGCTCGGAGAGGTACTGGTTACGCTTCTTGGAACCGGTCTGCTTGTCAGCATAGCCGTTGACGTCGAGCTTGACATCCTCGCTGACAACGCTCTGGTTGAAGTAGTCGAGGTGGGCAAGTTCGCGCTTGCTGAGCTTGGTCTGGCCACAGTCGAAGTAGAGAGTCAGAGGGGAAGCCTTGACAACATCGACAGCGGTGAATTCGCCATCCTTGTAGAGATAGGTCTGACCATCGACGAGGTTGTTGACCTTGTCGGCGATCTTCTGAAGCTCAGCGACCTGATCCTTGAGTTCAGCATTCTCCTTCTCGAGAGCCTCGACACGCTCCTTGAGGGCGTTGTACTGCTCGGTGGTGAAAGGAACGGGGATGACGACAGGAGTGATCGAGCTGTGACGGTCGAAGTTGGTCTTGCCGAGATTGAAGGCGAGGCCGAGGGTAGCGGAGACCGGGAATGCGAACTTGGAAAGTTCCTTGCCCTCATAGTGAGGAAGTTCGTAAGTGGTGGCCTTTGCAACCAGACCGCGGATGTCGAGCATAAGGTTGACGCGCTTGCCCAGACGGAACTCGTTGAGCAAACCGGCACCGAGCATCCACTCGTTGTCGAGACCGTTGCCGGAAACATTGACCATTGCGAAAGCGCCGGTGCCATAGAGGCTGATGTCCCAGATACGGGTCTCCTTGTAGCCGCCGAAGGTGTTGGTGAGGCTCCAAAGGAGGTCGACAGGGATGATGTGCTGGGCTGCAGCGCCGAAGCTCTGGCCCTTCACGTCAGTGGAAATGCCGTGATAGCCGATACGGGCACCGATGAACGGAGTCCACCATTTGCCGAAGTAAGCGTCAACGGCAAGACCGCCCTTGGCGATGAATGCAGGGATAGCGCCCTTGTTGCCGAACTGTGCGGTCGTGTTGTAACCCACGCCGATACCGATGAAAGTGTTGTCGAAGGCCTTGTTGGTCTCATAGGCGCCACGGACAACCTTTCCGTTCTCGTCACGGTTCGCATTCTCCTGAGCGAAAGCGTTAACGGAGAAAAGGAGGCTTGCAGAAGCAAGAACTCCGAAGAACAATTTGATACCTTTCATAGTTTTTATCAAAATTTAATTGTATTCGTAGCTAAAACAACGCAAAATTACTCATTTTTTCGTAGAAAACAAATTATATGCGCAATTTTTTGCTTTCAGAGCACTATCTAATTTGCAGTTTTGTTTTATATTTGTATCGTTAGTGGCTTAAATTAAGGCCATCGACAGAACCGACTGAATCCAACTATATATGGGAAAACACTTAATTACCCTCATCGCGACAATTCTGGCCTGGGGCGGAAGCCTTTCGGCCCAGATTGTCGTGTCGCCTGATGTGGCGCTTGGTCCCATCAAAAGGATGAACGCCGTGAACAACGGCCCGCGTATCAACAACGCCGAGCAGGTCTATACCGGCACGACCGGGTATTTCCGGGCGGCCAATGTGGGTTATTCCCGCAACCACGATGCGGCGGGGTACGGAGCTTACGGAGAACACGTGGTGGACATTTCCATCATCTTCCCGGATTTCTCAAAGAACCCCGACAAGCCGGAGTCGTACGACTTCACGCTTACCGACCGCTATGTAAAGAGCATCCAGGATGCGGGCGTGGAGGTCTTCTACCGTCTGGGCCAGAGTATTGAGAACCAGCCGCTTAAGAAGTACAACATCTTTCCTCCCAAGGACAACAAGAAATGGGCACTGGTGGCCGAGCATATCATCCGCCACTATAACGAGGGCTGGGCCGACGGCTTCCATTACAATATTCAGTACTGGGAGATATGGAACGAGCCCAACCTCGAATGGGACAACGACAAGTGGAAGGTGGATCCCCGCTGCTGGGCTGGTTCCCCGGAGCAGTTCTACGACTTTTTCGAAGTGGCGGTAAAGCATTTGAAAGGATGTTTCCCGAATCTGAAGATCGGCGGCCCGGCGATGTCCGGAACCGATCCGGGGGGCAGGACCGTACCGGTCTGGTACGAACGGATTCTCTCCGAGATGCAGCGCAGGAATGTCCCGCTGGACTTCTTTGCGTGGCACATTTACGAGAACGATCCTACGGTCTATGTGGATTATTCAAACCAGGTCCGGGCCCTTCTGGACAAGTACGGCTACAGCAACACAGAGTCCTTCCTCAACGAATGGAACTACATCAAGAGCTGGACGGACGACTATCCTTATTCCGTGAGGGCGATGTCCAGCCCCAAAGCCGGAGCATTTGTCTGCGCCTCTATGCAGGAAGGCCAGAACTGCCCCACGGATATGATGATGTACTATGTCTGGACTCCCGGGAGCAAGTTCAACGGCCTGTTCGACCAGCTGAGCGACACCCCGATATGGCCCTACTGGGCGCTGTATGCGTGGGGCAAACTCAAGACTCTGGGCACTCAGGTGAAGGCTTCCTGCGACATTCCCGACGTCCGCGTGACCGCCGCCCGTGACGCTGATGGCCACCTTGGCATCCTCGTGAGCCGCTATACGATGGACGATAACATCACGGCGGTCAAGGATGTTACGCTGCGCTTGGACGGTGGAAAGTTCGACAGGAAGGTCCGCTGCCATATCACGGATCAGTTCAATATGTACACCGAGTACCCGGTAGCCCTGCAGTCGGACGGGACACTGCTGCTCCAACTCTACCCGCACTCGTTCGTGTTTATTGAGGAATAGTATATACTGAATGAAATTTCGTTTAAGTTCCGAATACCAGCCGTCGGGTGACCAGCCGTCCGCGATAGAAGGGCTTTGCCAGGCCTTGCAGAGCGGGGTGGACGCCGTCACTCTTCTCGGCGTGACAGGCTCCGGCAAGACTTTCACTATGGCCAATGTAATAGAGAAATTGCAGAGGCCAGCCCTGGTCCTGAGCCACAACAAGACTCTCGCCGCCCAGCTCTATGGCGAATTCAAGGCCTTTTTCCCGGACAACGCGGTGGAGTATTTCGTCTCCTACTACGATTACTATCAGCCCGAAGCCTATATTCCCACCACCGACACCTATATAGAGAAGGACTTGAGTATCAACGAGAAAATCGATGAGCTCCGGGTAAGCGCCGCCTCCGCACTGATGTCTGGAAGGAGGGATGTGATCGTGGTATCTTCCGTGTCCTGCCTCTATGGCATCGGCAATCCCGACGACTTCCACGACCAGACAGTGACGGTCCGAAGGGGCGAGCAGATGGCAATGACGCGTCTTCTCTACCGCATCGTGGACGCCCTTTATTACCGCACAGAGACTGATTTCAAGCGCGGCAGTTTCAGGGTAAGGGGCGATACGGTGGACATTTTCCTCGGCGGAGCAGACTATGCCGCCCGCATAGAGTTTTTCGGCGACGAGGTCGAGCGCATTTCGCTGATTGACCCGGTGACAGGCGCCCGTTTCGAGGAACTCGACAAAATAGACCTCTATCCGGCCAAGAACTTCGTCACTTCAAAAGAGAAGGGAGCCAAGGCCGTGAGTCAGATCCAGGATGACCTGACAGAGCAGATCGCCTATTTCGAATCCATAGGCAAGTTCCTGGAAGCCAAGCGTTTGAAGCAGAGGGTCGAGTATGACATCGAAATGATCAAGGAGATGGGCTACTGTCCCGGAGTGGAGAACTATTCCCGCTATTTCGACGGCCGCAAGCCTGGTCAGAGGCCATTCACCCTGCTGGACTATTTCCCCGAAGATTTCATCTGCTTCATAGACGAGAGCCACGTCACACTGCCCCAGATAAGGGCTATGTTCGGCGGCGACCATTCCCGTAAGGCTACGCTGGTGGAATACGGTTTCCGCCTTCCTGCCGCCTCGGACAACAGGCCCCTCACTTTCGACGAATTTGAAAGCATCACCGGCCAGACTGTCTATGTGAGCGCGACTCCCGCCGACTATGAGCTCGAACGTTCGGAAGGTCTTGTAGTAGAGCAGATTGTGCGGCCTACGGGGCTTCTGGACCCGCCTATCCAGGTCCGCCCGACCAAGAACCAGGTGGACGACCTGATGGAGGAAATCCGCATCAGGGCCGCCAAGGACGAAAGGGTCCTCGTGACCACCCTGACCAAGCGTATGGCCGAGGAACTCGACGCCTATTTCGGCCGTATGGGCATAAGATGCCGCTATATCCATTCCGACGTGGACACCGCCGAAAGAGTCCAGATCATCGAGGACTTCAAAAATGGGTTCTTCGACGTCCTGATAGGGGTGAACCTGCTGAGGGAAGGTCTTGACATTCCGACTGTTTCGCTCGTGGCCATACTGGATGCCGACAAGGAAGGCTTCCTTCGCAGCGGAAGGGCCCTCACCCAGACCGCAGGCCGCGCGGCTCGCAATGTCAACGGCCTTGTGATAATGTATGCCGATACGGTCACCGACTCAATGGACGAGACCATACGAGAGACCGAACGGCGCCGCATCAAGCAGCAGGAATACAATACCCTGCACGGCATTACCCCACAGCAGGTCCAGGTCCGTTCCAACATCCTTATGTCGGAACTGGTCAATTCCAAGGAAGACACCAGCCATATCAGCGGTTTCGTGAGCGCTCCGGACTCGGTTTCCGACCCTACCTTCGTCCCCAATCCCTCAGCCCTCGGTAAAGGCAGCATAAGTGTCGGCCTCGGCCACGATTCCCGCCGCGAAAATCCTTCCGCCTTTGTTGACGGCTATGTCAGCGCCGACCTGGCCGCCGTCCTTCAGGACCCTGTTATCCGTGCAATGTCACGCGAACAGGTCGAGAAGGCGGCCCAGGAAGCCAAGCGAAAGATGCAGAAAGCGGCTGCGGAACTCGAATTCAGCTCCGCAGCGCGTTACAGGGATGAAATGTGGGCTCTGGAGGAATACCTCAAGGTCTGGAAAGACTGATGAACTCGGCCTTGGCCTTTTCCATCTGGGCACGGAATTCCGGGCTGCTCTGGAGCTTGGCGTAGCCTATGCTGGCCACCACCCTGGAGGCGTCCACGTCGCTCTGCCAGTGGGCTCCGGTGATCACCCGGCTTTCTCCGTACATCCAGCCTCTGGCAAAGATGGCATTGGCTGCCGCAGGATTGATTTCCGAGAGGAGGAGCGCCGCTGACCAGCCCCTGATCGTATGGCCGGAAGGATAGGATCCCTCACCTCTCAGCTCGGGTTCTTCCTCAGGATTGAGTACGTGTTCGTGGAAGCGCTCGAACGGGCGCATACGCTTGAAATGAGCCTTGGGCCGCACACGGATCTGCTCTATGGTCGATATGGCGTCCGTCAGCAGTTTCCATATTTCCGGAGTTCCCTCGGGAGAAAGCTCCATCCCGAAGGGCACGCTCATCTCGGCGAAAAGGGCGGGGAGTGTCCATACCGCATCGCGCAAGGCAATCGCAGCACGTTCCGGGTCATTGCGCTGGGCTTTTCCCCAGAAATAGCGTTTTATATCGTAGGTGAAAGCATCGCTGAGCGTATCGGGCGGAGCCGGAAGACATTTTACCAGGTCAGGCAGCTCGTCCATAGTGAAATAGGTGTGTTTCTGCTGGGCGCCGAGATTCAGCGCGAAGAGGAGCATCAGCGGAACAAGAATTCTCGTAATCTTCATATCATTTGCTTTAGTGCTTTGCAAAAATACTCTTTTCACGGAAAAAAAGCTATATTTGTAGGAAATAAAATGAAGAGTATGGCAAACAACGAATTAGAACTGTGGTGGGCTTCACTCTCTGTAGCCCAGAAAGAGCGCATCGCCCGCAAGGGCCTGACTAAAGCCGCCGGAGGCCAGCCTGTGGACGAGGCTCTGGTAAGATATCCGGCCTGCACCGTCTGGTGGGAGAATCTGGACGAAGCCAGAAAAGAAAGCATTCACAATCACTGCGTAGACCGTCACGCTTATCTGATGAAAGACTGGGATGACGCCAATCCCTACGGTGATTAGTTCGACAACAAGATGAAACAAATAATAGAATGTGTCCCGAACTTCAGCGAAGGCCGGGACAAGTTTGTCATTGACGCTATAGTAGCCGCCATAAGTTCGGTAAAAGAAGTCCAAGTACTGGACGTGGATCCCGGAGAGGCGACGAACCGCACGGTGGTGACCTTCGTCGGCGAGGTGGAGCCTGTTCTTGAGGCCGCCTTCCTCGGCGCCAGGAAAGCCCAGGAACTGATTGATATGCGTCTTCACCACGGGGCCCATCCCCGAAGCGGTGCGACCGACGTACTGCCGCTGATTCCCGTAAGCGGCATCACTCTCGAAGAATGCGCCGTCCTTGCCAGAGGCCTTGCAGAGCGTCTCTACAAGGAACTAGGTATCCCCTGCTACTGCTACGAAGCCGCCGCTTTCAGTCCCGAAAGGAAGAACCTGGCCGTCTGCCGCGAGGGAGAATACGAGGCCCTCAGGGAAAAGATGGCCGATCCGCTTCGCAAACCTGACTTCGGCGGAGCCTATGACCAGGTCGCCGAGCGCTCCGGCGCCACCAATGTCGGTGCGCGCAATTTCCTCGTCGCAGTCAATTTCAACCTCAACACCACATCGACGCGGCGGGCGATGGCGGTAGCCTTCGACGTCCGCGAAAAAGGCCGTAAGGTCGACGGGGAATGGATTCCGGGGACGCTCAAGGGCTGCAAGGCAATCGGCTGGTACATAGACGAATACGGTATCGCACAAGTGTCAATGAACATTACCGATATCGATGCCGTTCCCCTTCACGTCGCCTTTGACGAAGTCTGCCGGGCGGCAGCCGCCAGAGGACTGAGAGTGACGGGAGCCGAGATTGTAGGCCTGGTCCCGAAAAAAGTGCTCATCGAAGCCGGCAGATATTATCTTGAAAAACAAGGACGTTCTCTCGGCATCAGCGAACAGGAGATAATCAAAATCGCCGTCAAGAGTATGTCACTCGACGATCTGAAACCTTTCAATCCGAAAGAGAAAGTAATCGAATACCTGATCGAAAAGCCTCGAAAGGGGCTTGTGGACCTCAGCCTAGAAGGCTTTGTCCGTGAGACCGCTTCCGAGTCGGCGGCACCCGGCGGCGGCAGCGTATCTGCCGCGATGGGCGCCTTCGGTGCAGCCCTTGCGACTATGGTGGCGAACCTCTCCGCCCATAAAAGAGGCTGGGACGACAGATGGAAGGAATTCTCTGACGTGGCGGAAAAGGGGCAGGCGATACTGAACGAACTGCTCGCGCTGGTCGATGAGGACACGGAAGCGTTCAACCGCATAATGGACTGTTTTTCAATGCCGAAGGCTACCCCGGAGGAAAAAGCCGCGCGGGATGAGGCTCTGGAGCAGGCCACACTCAATGCGGCAACAGTGCCGCTCAGGACTATGGAAGCGGCTCTCAAGGCGCTTCCTCTCGCACTTGAGATGGCTCAAAAAGGCAATCCGGCTTCGGCCTCGGATGCCGGAGTCGCTGCTCTCGCCGCCGTTGCAGGCATCCGCGGAGCCGCCCTCAACGTCCGCATCAATGCCGCCGGCCTCAAGGACAAAACTCCCGCGGAACCGCTGCTCTCACGTGCCGGCGAGATTGTCACGGAAGCCCTCGCCCTTCAGGATGAGGTAATTGCCGAAGTTAACCGTCACATAAACGCCTGAACATCAACGCCTTAACCCGCAGCCTTTGTCCCAAAACGGACAAAGACCAACACTTAAACCACGAATAATCAATGAGTTGCACAGAAGCCTTCCAAAAAGAGATTCTCGCCGGCATCCCGGCGGAACTGCCGGAAGAAAAGCCCTATGACAAGGAAATAAACCACGCGCCGAAACGCAAGGACATACTGACGAAGGAGCAGAAAGTACTGGCGCTGAAAAACGCCCTCAGATACTTCCCCGCTAAGTTCCACGAAACTCTTGCCAAAGAATTCGCCGGGGAACTGGAGCGTTACGGACGCATCTATATGTACCGTTTCCGTCCTTCGTATGAAATCTACGCCCGCCCGATAGACGAGTACCCCGCAAAGAGCCGCCAGGCCGCCGCGATAATGGCTATGATCCAGAACAATCTGGACCCGAGAGTCGCCCAGCATCCGCACGAACTGATCATCTATGGCGGCAACGGGGCGATTTTCCAGAACTGGGCCCAGTACCGCCTGACGATGCAGTATCTTGCGACAATGAGCGACGAGCAGACCCTGGTGATGTACTCCGGACATCCGCTTGGACTTTTCCCGAGCCATAAGGACGCCCCGCGGGTGATCGTCACCAACGGAATGGTCATTCCGAACTACTCGAAACCGGACGACTGGGAGCGCTTCAATGCCCTGGGTGTCAGCCAGTACGGCCAGATGACCGCAGGCTCGTATATGTATATCGGGCCGCAGGGCATTGTCCACGGGACTACAATTACGGTGATGAATGCTGCCCGCAAACAAGGAGGCGACATAGCCGGAAAACTCTTTGTCACGGCGGGGCTCGGAGGAATGTCAGGGGCCCAGCCCAAGGCCGGCAACATAGCCGGAGTAGTCTCCGTAACTGCAGAAATCAACCCCAAGGCCGCCGAAAAGCGCTATGCCCAGGGCTGGGTGGACGAGCTGCACGACAATCTCGACGAACTCATTCCCCGTATCCGCAAAGCAGTCAAGGAAAAGGAAGTCGTGTCCCTCGCCTATGTAGGCAATGTCGTAGACCTTTGGGAAAGGCTGGCGGCAGAAGATATGCACGTGGACCTGGGAAGCGACCAGACCTCGCTGCACAATCCCTGGGCAGGCGGCTATTACCCGGTCGGCTACAGTCTCGAAGAGTCCAAGAAGATGATGGCCGAAGATCCGGAGCGTTTCCGCGATGCTGTCCGGGCCTCCCTGCGCAGGCAGGTCGCCGCAATCAACTCCCTGACTGCCAAGGGGATGTACTTTTTTGACTATGGCAACGCCTTTATGCTGGAAGCTTCCCGCGCCGGAGCGGACATACTCCGCGAAGACGGCTCTTTCCGCTACCCGTCATACGTCCAGGACATTATGGGCCCGCTCTATTTCGACTATGGCTTCGGGCCGTTCAGATGGGTCTGTATGAGCGAAAAGCCGGAGGATCTGGCCAAGACCGACGAGATTGCGGTAAAAGTACTGTCGGAAATCGCCGCCAATGCCCCGGAAGAGATCGCCGGACAGATGAGGGACAATATCCATTGGATAGAAGAGGCCGGAAAGAACCATCTTGTCGTCGGTTCCCAGGCACGCATCCTCTATGCCGACTGTGAAGGACGCACCAAGATAGCGCTCGCCTTCAACGAGGCAATCAGAAAAGGCGAAATCACCGCTCCGATAGTCCTCGGCCGTGACCATCACGACGTCTCCGGCACGGATTCGCCCTTCCGAGAGACCTCGAATATCTACGACGGCTCGCAGTTCACCGCCGATATGGCCGTCCAGAACGTGATAGGCGACGGTTTCCGTGGAGCGACCTGGGTATCGATCCACAACGGAGGCGGAGTCGGCTGGGGCGAAGTCATCAACGGCGGCTTCGGAATGGTCATAGACGGCAGCGAGGACAGCGCGAGACATATCCGCGAAATGCTCTTCTGGGACGTCAACAACGGCATCGCACGCCGCTCGTGGGCACGGAACGAGGGGGCCCGGATGGCCATAAAAAGGGAAATGTCCCGCACTCCGGGACTCAAAGTCACCCTCCCCAACCTCGCAGACGAAGATCTGATTAAGAAAACACTGAAACTATAATGATACATTACATCGACAGCAAGCGGCTCTCCCTGGAGCAGCTTAAAGAAATCATCGACAAACACGCCAGACTGGTACTTTCAGAAGAAGCCACAAGGTCCATCATCAAATGCCGTAAGTATCTGGACGACAAGATGAAGGAAATCGACCACCCGATTTACGGAATAACCACCGGTTTCGGCAGCCTGTACAATGTGACAATCCCGAAAGAGGACCTTTCACAACTTCAGTATAACCTCGTTGTTTCGCACGCCTGTGGCGCCGGAGAGACCGTGAGGCCGCAGATAGTGAAACTGATGCTCTTTCTCAAGGCGCAGAGTCTGTCATACGGCCATTCGGGAGCGCAACTCATTACAGTCCAGAGGCTTATCGATATGTTCAACGAGGACATCCTCCCCGTCGTGTATCAGCAGGGCTCGCTCGGAGCCTCAGGCGACCTTGCCCCTCTGGCGCATCTTTCCCTGCCGCTCATCGGTCTCGGGGAAGTTCTCTACAAGGGCGAGGTCCGCAGCACGGCGGAAGTATGGGCAGAAAAAGGCTGGGAGCCGATAAAACTTCAGTCCAAAGAGGGCTTGGCCCTGCTCAACGGCACTCAGTTTATGAGCGCCCACGCAGTATGGTCTATCCTCAAGAGTATGAGGCTGTCCAGATGGGCGGACATAATCGGGGCTATGTCCTTGGACGCCTATGACGGCCGCATAGAACCTTTCCTGCCCCTTACCCATCTGCTGCGCCCCCATACAGGGCAGATTTCCACCGGAAAGAACTTCATCGAGCTGCTCGAAGGCAGCGAACTCAGCCGCCGCCCAAAGGAGCACGTCCAGGACCCGTACAGTTTCCGCTGCATTCCTCAGGTCCACGGTGCCGTAAAGGATAACATCCTCTATGTCAAGTCGGTAATAGAGAACGAAATCAACTCGGCGACCGACAATCCGAACATTTTTCCGGACGAGGATATGATAATCTCCGCGGGCAATTTCCATGGTGAGCCTATCGCCATTCCTATGGATGCCCTTGCAATCGCGATGTCCGAGCTCGCATCCATTTCGGAGAGACGGACCTACCAGCTTATCCACGGTCTCCGAGGCCTTCCCAAGTACCTGGTGGCCAATCCCGGCCTGAACAGCGGCTTTATGATTCCGCAGTACACCGCCGCGAACATAGTGAGTCAGAACAAGGGCCTCTGCTGGCCGGCTTCCTGCGACTCCATCCCTTCCTCCCAGGGTCAGGAAGACCATGTTTCTATGGGCTCCAACTCCGCCACGAAGCTGGTAAGGGTAGTGGACAACACTGAAACCGTACTGGCAATAGAACTCTTCAATGCGGCCCAGGCCTTGGAATTCCGCCGCCCGGCGAAGTCCTCCCCCGTCATCGAAAAAGTGTTCGAAGACTACCGCAAAGTGGTCCCCTTCCTGTCCAATGACACATATATGCATCCGCATATCGAAGCCTCTGTCAAATTCCTAAGGGAAGAAAATTACCCTCTATGACGACAATCACCAATATCGGAGAACTCGCAGGAATAGTTCCTGAAGGCGTTCTGCGCAAACAGGGGGCCGAAATGGACGAGACCGGGATCATCCGTAACGCCTTCATCAGTTTTACCGACGGACGCATCGTGGACTTCGGCCCTATGGACAAAGCACCCGGCGACAGTACTGAGCGTATCGACGCACGGGGCGGAATGGTGCTTCCCGGTTTTTGCGACAGCCATACCCATATAGTATGGGCGGGCAGCCGGGACGGAGAGTTCCTGGACAAGATCAGGGGGCTGAGCTACGAGCAGATCGCGGCGAGGGGCGGCGGAATCCTCAACTCCTCCGACCTTTTAAACCGCAGTTCTGAAGACAGTCTTTACGAGCAGTCAATGGCGAGAGTCAGCGAAGTTATGGCCAAAGGCACCACCTCGCTGGAAATAAAAAGCGGCTACGGACTGAACGCGGAAGGCGAATTGAAGATGCTCCGAGTAATCCGGCGCATCCGTGAAAGCGTCCCCGCCATTGTCAAATCCACCTTCCTCGGGGCTCACGCCATAGGACGGGGCTACACTCACGAGGAATACGTCCGGACCGTAATCGGAATGCTGCCAGAAGCGGCGAAACTTGCTGATTTCGTGGATGTTTTCTGCGACGAAGGCTTCTTTACCACCGACGACACCGCCAGAATCCTTGAAGCTGCAGCCCCCTATGGCCTAAGGCCTAAAATCCACGCCAACGAATTGGCGCTGAGCGGCGGAGTCCAGGTCGGAGTCGCTCACGGCGCCCTTTCCGTGGACCATCTCGAAAGGACGACGGAGGCGGAAATCGAGGCCTTGAAGGGATCCGAAACTATGCCCACTATGCTCCCGGGCTCATCCTTCTTCCTGGGCATTCCCTTCGCCGAAGCACGCAAGTTCATAGATGCCGGGCTAGGGATAGCCCTGGCTTCCGACTATAATCCGGGGTCTTCACCAAGCGGGGATATGCGCTTCGTAATGGCCCTCGGATGCATCCGGATGCGCCTGACACCGACCGAAGCCCTCAACGCCGTCACCCTCAACGGCGCCTATGCGATGGGCTTAAGTTCGGAATGCGGCTCCATAACACGCGGAAAGCGCGCAGACCTCATCCTCACCGAGCCGGGATGGACTTTGACAAAACTTCCTTACCTTTACCAGACAGCTTTTATCAGATCGGTCTACTTTGCCTGATGCGCAATTCCCTTCAGTTTCTCCTTGCGGGCATGGTCCTGCTGCTGCCAAACTTGCTTTTGGCGCAGGAGCCCGAGGTGCTGACTGCGGCCGTGGTCGTCGCCGATCCGCCGCTTGTTAAGACCGTGGGAGACACCGTCGTCTTCAGCCCCGACGCGCTCTATATCGAGGAGGACGCCGTTCTGGAGGATGTGCTCCGCAAGATTCCGGGGATGGAGGTGGAAAACGGAGCCGTGACCCTGTATGGGCGCAAAGTCGAGAAACTGCTGGTCGGAGGCCGGCTTTATTTCGGCGGCGACATCCTTACCGGACTTCGGAATATCCAGGGGGATATGATCGAGTCCATCAAGGCCTATGTGAGGCCGAGTGACTTCGCAAGGATATCCGGGATAGACGACGGAGAGGAAGAGCCGGTGCTGGACGTGAAGATAAAACGCCGATTTATGGGCAGTTGGAAGGGCAGGGTCCAGGGAGGAGGCAGCTATCCGTTAAGGTATCTGGCTTCCGGGAATGCCGGCATCATTTCAGACAGTGTCCATACCAGCGTCCTTGCCAATTTCAGAAACACCCCGGCCGTGCCCAGGATCAGGTCCACCAGGCCGACCCGGCTGGGAACGGGAAATGAAGGCGAGCGTGACAGGAGAGAGGCCGGATTCGACTACAGCAAAAACGGGAAGAAGCTGGAAATCAACGCGAATATCAAATACACCGGCGAGAATTATCTTCAGGAAAGGGACGGATGGACTCAGAATTTCTACTCCAACAAGCAGACCTATGTCCTTTCGGAGGACAAGTTGAGCGGAGTTAACGACGATCTTCGCGCCCAGGCCGAAATCGAATGGCGGCCGGACAAGAAATGGACCTTTCAATTCAAGCCGCACCTTTCCCTGAGAGGAAACGACTCCCGCAGCGCCCCGACCGCCTTCACCTATGGGACTGATCCGAGGGAGGAGAGCGAAACTCCGGCGCTTAACAAGGTTGTACAGGACAATACTGCGAAAAACAGGCGTCTGGAAGGACGGATGGTCTTCCAAGGCACCCGCAGAATGGCCAAAAAGGGCCGTACCCTGTCACTCCGGCTTTCAGAGAGTCTGTCTTTCGGGACCTCAGACAGCGACAACAATTATGAGGGACTTACCTATAAAAACGGCAAGACAACTCTTCGGAACTATCTGATACAGGCTCCGTGGACCAACAGTGACGGCCTCCTCCAGCTTTCCTGGAATGAGCCTTTGGGCAAGGGTTTCCACCTGCAGGGCCTCCTTGCTTCCCGCTATCTTTTCCAAAGCATAGACAGGGATTATTTCCATAGCGAAAGCGGCGACAAAGACCTAGAGTTCTCATCCGACGGGAGTTACAGCGCTCTTCAGATGAACGCTCAGCTGAGCCTCCGCTATGTCCGGAAGAAATTCAATCTGACTACGGGCGTTTCCTTAAAGCCCATCTGGAGTCTGATCCGCTACAACACCAGCGCGGAAAAGGACGGCCTGAGCAGGAATTTCCACTTCTATGCGGCTCCGAACATTACCCTGCGCTACAATCAGTCCAAAAGCAGATACCTGTCCCTGCAGTACCGCAGTTCCGTTTCGGCGCCCTCGCCGGGCAATCTGATTCCGGTGAGAAGCGGCACCAACCCTCTGTACATCAGGGAGGGCAATCCGGATTTGAAACCATCTTTCACTCACCGAGTCAACCTCAGCTACAACTATTCCAGCCCCCAGAAAGGCAGCTCGCTGGTTGCCGAGGCTGAGGCCAGGCTGCGGGAGAACCTCACCGCGTCTTCCACGGAATACATTCCGGAGACAGGCGGACGCATTATCCGCTACTGCAATATTGGCGGGAACTGGCAGGCCAATGGATCCGTGGTCTTCAACCACAGCTTTAGGAAAACCCCGCTGAGCATCGTCAATCATCTGGAAGGATCCTATGCCCAGAGCACCGCCTTCCTCTATAATTCCACCACGAAGACGGACGATCTGAGCCGCCTGAGGCGGGCGGCGGTCCGCGAAAGGATGGACGCTATCCTGAGATGGAAACGGCTATCTATCACCTTCTCCGGAGGCGGAGAATATACTTCCGAGAGAAGCCTGCTTTTCCCGGAGTTGAGGCACTCACCTTTTTCTGTCTATGGCGGAGTGGACGGGGCGCTCAAACTGCCAGGCCGCTGGAGCCTCACGGCCGACTTCGGATACTACGCTTCGCGTGGACACGGGTTCGAGCAGCTGGACAGGGACTTCTATATGCTCAACGCTTCCGTTTCAAAATCCTTCCTTCACGGGGACCTTACCCTTCGCCTGAGCGGCAACGACCTCCTGGACCAGAACACTCCCCTGACTTACTCCTTCAATGTTTCAAACCGGCGCTTCTACAGTTACAACGGCATCGGACGCAATGTAATGCTTCAACTGATCTGGCGCTTCAGCGGAAAAAAGTATTAGGCGGCATTTGTTTTTGACGCATTATTTTCGGAAATTCGCGGTAAATACTCTGTTTTATGGGTTTAATAATCAGAAATGTCTTCAAAGATGCAATGGGGCAGGCAAACCTGATGAAAAGCTACCTCATAGTGAGCTTCTGTGCCATACTCATAGCCACCAACGTAGCCTGTTTCATCTTCCTGCCGAAGATTATCGCCCCCCTGGCAATCATCCTTTCCAACGTCGTCACGGTCCTGCTCACCCTCATCGCCTTCCAGCCCATCAATACCATCCTCAAGAAGGCTTTCGACGAGAAAGCTCGCGAACTTGTGGAGAAAGAAAAACAAGAGGAGGAACTCAAAGACAAAGTTTCGGACCTCGAGAGCCGGAACGCGGAACTCCTGAGCCGGCTGGACACCTGGGGCCAGATGGCTTATGCCCCCACCCGTGTCAATTTCAGCGCCAAACTGGAAACTATGACCTACGAGAAGGAGGGCTATATCGTCAGGGAAGAGCCCGTCGACGAGAAACTGTTCACCCTGGCCGAACCTCAGGGACTTGTGGATATGTACAAAGTGTGGAGGGACGAGAACGTGCATTCAGGCCCGAAGTCCGTCCTCTATATAGGGAAGCAGTATGCCGCGAAGGCGCTTGGGATAGATTTTTCAAAAGTCAAGTATGCGTTCAAGGAAGGGAAACTGCTCGTTTCCGGCGCAAGCATAAGCATACTTCACGAGCTTTCACCCGTCAAAAGCGACTCCGACATAGAGCACTGCTGGGTGCTGAACAACGACCCCGACAAGCGGGACAAGAGCAGGAAACAGGTGTCCATCAACACGGCCGCCCACTACAGCGAGATTCCGGCGACATTCTCCCGTATGTGCAAGGAACAAGCGGGGCAGGAGGTGGATGCCGAAGTGGATACTCTCTGCCGGCAATACACCCAGGTTTTCCGAAAGTGTCTAACGGACCATTATCCGGGCATAGAGTTCTGCGATTCCATAGAGGATACCCCCTTCACCTGGTATGCGCTCAACGAATGCCCTTCGGATAAAAGGGTCGTTCCGATTGCTTCGGGGATGTTCCTCGTAGCCAATGTATTGAAAGACTTCAACAATCAGATGTAAACGTATATGAAAAAGTTTGTCATTGTCTCTCTGCTGATTTTAAGCAGCCTAGGCCTTGCAGCCCAGAAAAAAGATTTGAACAAGGACTGGGCGAAGTATTCGCGCTATGCCGCTGCCAATGAGGCTGTAACTGTTTCCCCGAGGGCTGTGCTGATGGGCGACTCCATCACGGACAACTGGGCCAAACTGGACCCTGACTGGCTCCGGGACCATAATCTTTGCGGCCGTGGCATCAGCGGCCAGACGACAGCCCAGATGCTTGTCCGCTTCCGCAACGACGTGCTCGAGCTTCATCCGGAGTATGTCATCATACTGGCCGGAATCAATGATATCGCCCGCAACAATGGATTCATAAAGCTCAAGAATGTCTATGGCAATATCGAGACGATGACTGAGCTGGCCGCCGCCAACGGAATCAAGCCCGTCCTCTGCACCGTCCTCCCGGCCGGAGAACTTCCCTGGCGCAAGGAACTTGGGGATCCCAGGCCGGCGATCGACTCGCTCAACACTATGATAAAAGGCCTCGCGGCAGTGAAAGGCTATCCCTTGGTGGACTATCACAGCGCTATGAAAGACGGCTCCGACGCTATGCAGGCAGCCTATTGCCGCGACGCTGTCCATCCTAATCTGGAGGGCTACAAAGCTATGGAGAAGGTACTGCTCAAAGCACTGGACAAGCCGGCGGCAAAAGGGCAGAGCAAACTTCAGTTCACCGAAGCTTCCACTCTAACCCTGCTCGGTAAAGTCTTCCCGGACACGCCCAAGCCCTACGAGCGTATGGATTTCAAGCGCTTCGGCGGCTGGACCAAGAAAGATATCGACCTTCTTGAAATGTCCTCCGGCATCATAGTGTCCTTCAAGACCGACGCTCCCGAGATTTCTGTAAAGCCTGTTTTCAAAAGCATCAGCCAATCCAAAAGTTCCAGCTATGCAGTGCGCGGCTTCGACCTATATATCAAGAGCAAGGGTAAATGGGTATGGGCCGGAGACTGCGCCTACGGAACTGATTTCGAGAAGGAGAACGGGAAGGTCAGGCTCCTTGTCAAAAATATGGCTCCGGGGATGAAGGAATGCCTGCTTTACCTCCCGACTTACAGCAAGGAAACTTCGGTCGGGATAGGCATCCCCGAGGGCTGCAAGATTGAAAAGGGCGACAATCCCTTCCGTCACAGGATCTGTCTCCACGGTTCCAGTTTTATGCACGGGGCCAATACCAGCCGCGCCGGACAGACCGTTCCCGCCTTCCTGAGCCGCGCCACCGGCCTGGAATTCTGCAGCCTCGGAGTAAGCGGCGACTGCCGTATGCAGCCCCAATTTGCCAACGCCCTGAAAGAGGCTGACGTGGAGGCCTTTGTCTTCGACGCCTTCTCCAACGGCTCGGACAAGACTATCGAAGAGAATCTGTTCAATTTCATCGAGACTATCCAGAGCGCAAAGCCGGGCGTACCGCTGATATTTATGCGTACCATCCGTATGGAAAGGCGGAACTTCAACACCCACGAAGAAGAAAAGGATACCAGGAAGATAGCCAAGGCCGAAGAGCTTATGGCCCAGGCCCTCAAGAAATACAAGGATGTCTATCTGATCGATTCCAACGCCGCCGACCCGAATCACGACACCACCGCCGACGGAATCCATCCCGCCGACTGGGGCTACCACCTCTGGGCGGAATCCGTCCGCGGCCCCATCCTCAAGATTCTGAAGAAGTACGGGATAAAATAGACGCTACACGTACTCCCAATCCAGGCTTTTCACCCGGGGGATCGTGATTGTCTGGCCGTTCGTCAGGACGAAGTAAACATTCTTGTCGTCCTGACGGACTTCACGGAACATAGAATCGTCGCTGCCTTCGCTTACAGCCTTGCCGAGTTTTGTCCAGGACGAGCCCTCATCATAGGACACCCACCAGTACTCCTCTTCGAGTTTAAGCTTCGGCGTCACTCCCTGAGCCGCATCGGCACGGATTTTTCCACCTTTTGAATCGAGAAGCCACTCGCCGTCGACAGTCCAGTACCACGCATTGTCGCTATCCTGCCGGACTCCGACAATCGGCGTATGCCCATCCTGCCCGTTCTTGCCATTGTATATGGTCAAAGGATCACCTTTGGTAAAAGTAATGGCGTAGCCGACAATAACGCCGTTTTCCATCACCGGGACCACATCCTTGATGCGCCGCTCTGACTGCAGGGCCTGCACAAGCTGCTGAAGGGAGGAGATGGTGGTATTATACTGATTGCACAGGGCCTCCAGACGGGCTATTCTCCTTTCGTGGTCATCCAGTTTGTCCCAAATGTCCTTATGGCAGGAGGAGAGTATTAAGCTGCAAAGGCAGAGGCATAATATCGCGATTCGTTTCATAAGCTTTTCGGTAAGGCTGAGTGCAAATATAGGAAGAATTCCGCATTTTTTGGAAGTCATCAAATATCTCTTCTCATCTTGGTGCAACTTTTTGAGGGGAAAAATGCATCAGGATTATTCATCACCAATTACATAGTTGAAGGTAATTACTCTGGCACAATGAAACTGATTAGGACGACCAAGGATGAGGATGAAAGTATAATGTCGTAAGGGTCATAATTGGGTTCTTCAAATATATTAATTATATTTGCCCATGCCTGAAGTTGCCCAAGGGCAGGATATGTCGCCCACCCAAGCCGCAGGTCGAGACTTTTTAGTATAAAAGGTTGCAAAACTCAGATTAATCAAGTAGTCATGAAAATTAAAGTCGCCCTCCTGACCGTTGTGTCATTGCTGTGCGCTTCCTGCGGACCTAGAGTAGCTCTCAGCACTTTTAAAGACATTTCCAACGAAATCAGCGTGGAAACCATTGGAAATCGTGTTGCAGAGCAGCTCCTTGCCTCAGACCCGCTGGACTATGGTAATAATCTTCCCGGTTATCAGGC
>JAEEGL012616198.1_pt1 | contig 29245 bp, 21 predicted proteins | sample 9134231 | NCBI WGS metagenome assembly JAEEGL01 (sample SAMN16246548, study PRJNA631951) | gut metagenome | biome: gut microbiome; feature: rumen; material: fiber-attached | host: Bos | place: Iran: Karaj | collected 2018-10 | reverse complement strand
TATATATAAATATATTTATATATAATTATTCTTTATGGAGTAAAATGACCCCCTCCAATCAGAAATCCTTAATGACACTCATGACACGTGACACCCATGACACCATCCAACTTTTTTCAGGGTAGTACAGATGTTTTCGGCGAGATTCGTACTTGCCAAGTTAATAACCAAATCATGTTCGTGGGTAGCGATGTTGCCAAGGCACTGGGATATGCCGACTAGCAGAAAGCTATCAAGATGCATGTCGATGATGAAGACAAGCTGACCCGACAAATTGTCGTATCAGGTCAGAAGCGTAAGGTCATCCTCATCAACGAGTCTGGCCTCTACTCCCTGATACTCTCTTCGAAGCTGCCGCAGGCGAAGGCCTTCAAGCGCTGGGTGACCTCTGAGGTGCTGCCTCAGATTCGTATGACGGGCGGCTATATCCCGACCAAGGATGCCGAAGGAAACATGCTCTCGGAGGAGGAAATCGTGGAGCGTGCTCACGACATCGTGGGTCTCGAATTCATGATATAGATTCGTGTCTCGAATTTGTGTGAAAAACCATGACACCTTCTCTTTTAACATGACTCATGTTTCGCACGTAGGCTCGCTCGAACTTTGTTCGCTTCGACTCTTCGAAGAACCATTGTCAGATGCCTACGGCATCACTTGCAAAACTTGAATAAAATACATTAAACTAATTTTGATCACCTACTTAAATAAGGAGTTCGACGTAATTCTTTTTTCAATAAATGGGGTCCAATAGCACAATTTAAGAAATTAAGAGTGCAAAAAAACGGGGTGAAATGTCAAATTGCTACCATTCAGCCCGCATTTCGACACTTTTAACATTGGAAAAGGGCCATTTTACGAAAAGAAGTTGTATCTTTGCGGCGACTACAGAATAATCCCGCGGGAAAAGGCCTTACCTGCGGTTTGACGACATTGAAGAAGTCCGTGTAGAAAGGACCCCCTATCAAGGTAGAAGAATGAAAAAGATTGTTATGACACTGGCAGCCGCTCTCTGCTGCACAATGACAACTTCAGGATTCATCGCCTGCGGGAGTTACTATGAACCTCCCGAGCCACAGACTCCTGGAGAACAGGAGGAGCCCGCTGAGGAGCCCGAGAAGAAGACTCCGGCTACGGTGAAGGTGCAGTTCTTTGTAGAGAACAAGGCTGATATGCTGAATTATCTCGACATCGTCGTGAAGTGCAGCAACGGGCAGCGAGTGTTCTACAGCAACGTGCTCAGCGAGGAGCTGGTAGAGGCCTCTCCCGACTCTGACTCTTACTATTTCAGGACGAATCTGTTTGTATCCAAGCTCCCCGCACAATTCAAGATCTGGCGCGAGGTGGAGGTAAAGGAAGCTTTCAGGGACTCGGTATATCACCTGAACGCGTTCGACTACTCCAACTTTATCGACTATTCCTATACACTCTACGATGCTAACAATCAGATGATTGATTCAGCAACAAACGGCCAGCTCGGCTCCATCAAGAGTTCCGCCGACAATTTGGAAATGGTGAGGGAATTCCTGGGCGAAATCGACGGCATCTTCGGCGATGTCTATGAACTGAACTTTGACGAGGAGGGCAACAGGGTCAGTTCCGATGAGAGAGAAGGTGGAAACGAAGTCAAACAAACGAACAAAGGCAAAGACGATCTTGCCCTGAAAGACGTTGGCTTCTGACTCAACGTTTTCAGGGCAAATCTTTACAGGAATGTAAGGGGGTATCAGGCTTGGAACTTGGCTGTCTGCTCGGCGGTGAAGGAGGCATCGGTGAAGTAGTCGAGATGCATGGCGCGGCGCACCTCATCCATCGTCTGTGCTCCGGCCTCGCGGGCTACTTCGGTGCCACGACGCAGGATTTCGATGACAGAGGGAATGTCCTTCTCGAACTCTGCACGACGCTGACGGATGGGTTCCAGCGTCTCCTGAAGCACAGCAGCAAGAAATTTCTTGACTTTCATGTCGCCAAGACCGCCTCGACGATAGTGGGCTTTCAGCTCATCGAGGTTGGGATAATCGGGCAGGTAGCGGCCGAAATGCTCCTCGCGGCAGAAGGCGTCGAGGTAGGTGAAGACGGTGTTGCCCTCGACTTTTCCGGGGTCGGTGACGCGCAGGTGGTCGGGGTCGGTAAACATGCTCTTGACTTTCTTCTCCACCTCGTCGGCGCTGTCTTTCAAGTAGATGCAGTTGCCAAGTGACTTGCTCATCTTCGCCTTGCCATCGGTGCCTGGCAGACGCAGGCAGGCTGCGTTCTCGGGCAGCAGGATATTGGGTTCCACGAGGGTGTCGCCATAGATATTGTTGAAGCGGCGCACAATCTCGCGGCATTGCTCGAGCATGGGTTCCTGGTCCTCGCCGACGGGCACTGTAGTGGCCTTGAAAAGAGTGATGTCGGCAGCCTGCGAAATAGGATAGGTGAAGAAGCCTACGGGGATACTCTCGCCGGAGAAGCCGCGCATCTGGATCTCGGTCTTCACCGTAGGATTGCGCTGCAGGCGACTGACGCTGACAAGGTCCATGAAGTAGAATGTCAGCTCGCAGAGCTCCGGAATCTGGCTCTGGAGGAAGAGGGTGGACTTGGCGGGATCGAGGCCTACGGCGAGGTAGTCGAGGGCGACCTCGATGACGTTCTGGCGCACCTTGTCGGGGTTGTCGATATTATCTGTGAGCGCCTGGGCATCGGCCTCGAAGATGAAGATCTTATCGTAGAGGCCGGAGTTCTGCAGCTCGACGCGACGGCGCAGGGAACCTACATAGTGTCCGATGTGGAGTGGACCGGTGGGACGGTCGCCAGTGAGGATGATAGACTCACCCCCCGCCCTCTCTGTTAGAGAGGGAGCTGAATGATTTGACTGATTGTTTTCGCTCATATTATTAAATTATATTTATTATTATCTGATTTACAGAAGTAAAAGTCTGATCTACAGGTGTAATCACCCCCTCCCTAACGAAGTGGCCAGGGAGGGTGAGGGGTGGGTCTTATTTGAATAGCTTCTCTATGGTGTCTTGTGAAAGTACGGCCTGGATGAGATGACCGTCGGGAGAGTGGATGGGGTCGCTGGTGGCAGCGAGCTGCCGCATCAGGTCGGACTGTTCGAGGGGTCCGAGGATCTGGCCTACGGGGATGGCAGCAGCGCGGGCGAGGGTGAGTGCCAGCCGCCCGTGGATGCTCTCGGAAGGCAGGGTGCCGCGGTCGGCAGCAGCTGCCAGGAGGTCGAGGAAAAGGGCCTGCGGGTCGAGACCTTCGAGGCCGGCGGGGATGCCGAGGATACTGATGCTGCCGCCGCCGAGGTCGCTGAGATCGAAGCCCAGAGACTGCAGGTCGGCCTGCACGTCGGCAAGGGTGGCGGCATCGGTGGCAGAGAGCTGCACCACATCGGGGAACAGCAGGCGCTGGGAAGGCAGTGCCGAAGCCTCTGACTGCGCGAGGTAGCGGTCGTAGAGCACGCGGATGTGGGCGCGATGCTGATCGACGAAGAGCAGGCCCTGATCCACGGCAGAAAGGAGATACTGGCCGCGGTACTGGCTCAGCGAGGACGCGAAATCCTCGGGCAGGGAGGGGAAGTCTGCAGCAGGCTCCGGGAATGCCGAGGGCGCTGGGGTCACAGGTGATTTCGAGAGTCCCTCGTAGAGGGCTTCCCAGCCCGTAGGCGTCGTGCGGCGGGAAGGGGTATCGAAGGGATTGTAGTTGGGATTCACAGGCACCACGGGCTGGCGGGGTGCGGTGGTCGTGTGGTCGAGAGGATTATAGACGGGGATGTCTGCCGGACGGCCCTCGGTGTCGAAGTCGATGGAGGGTACTGCGGCAAAGCGTCCAAGGCTCTCGCGCACGGCAGCCAGCAGTATCTGCCAGATGGCCTGCTCGTTCTCGAACTTTATTTCGGTCTTGGTGGGGTGGATGTTGACATCAATCTCCGCGGGTTCCACCTCGAAATAGAGGAAGTAGGGCACCTGCTCGTCGGAGGGGATGAGCTGCGCAAAGGCTTCCTGCACGGCACGATGGAAATAGGGGTGCCGCATGTAGCGGTGATTGACAAAGAAATACTGCTGGGCGCCACGTTTGCGGGAGGAGTCGGGAGCACCCACGAAGCCGTGGATGGTGACCAGAGGGGTCTCTACATCGACAGGCAGCAGCTTGTCGGAGAGTCGCTGGCCGAAGACAGCAGCGATACGGGCCTTCAGCGATGAGGGCGTGAGGCTGAGAAGGGTGGCGCCGTTGGAGGTGAGGGTGAAGGCTATCTCAGGGTGCACGAGGACGATGCGCTCGAACTCGGAAGAGATGTTCGCCAACTCGGTGGCGTTGGTCTTGAGGAACTTGCGTCGCGCAGGGACATTATAGAAAAGGTTCTTGACGAGGAAGTTGGCGCCTACGGGACACGCCACAGGCTCCTGCGACACCACACGCGACCCCTCGAGGACAATGCGGGTGCCCAGTTCCTGCTCGGCAGTACGCGTCTGCAGTTCCACCTGCGCGACAGCGGCTATGGAGGGAAGGGCCTCGCCGCGGAATCCCATCGTGGTGAGGGTGAAGAGGTCTGCGGCCTCACGGATCTTGCTCGTAGCATGACGCTCAAAAGCCAGGCGGGCATCGGTCTCACTCATTCCACAGCCGTCGTCGATGACCTGGAGGCTGGTGCGTCCGGCATCGATGGCAATGACATCAACGCGATGGGCACCGGCATCTACGGCGTTCTCCACCAGTTCCTTGACCAACGAGGCAGGACGCTGGATGACTTCGCCTGCAGCTATCTGGTTGGCGACGCTATCGGGAAGGAGTTGTATGAGGTCCATTGGGGTACGAACTCTGCTCGAAGATGTAAGTTTATAGTTTAATGTTTAAAGTCTAAAGTTGGGAGGTTAAAAGCGGAAGGAGCCGGTCATGAGGTAGTGCCACAGAATGATGAGCACCACGATGAGGGCTATTGCCAGACCTGGGTGCAGGCGCTTGCGGTTGGGGTCTGCCTTCTTGAGATTCTGGGCAAACTTGCCGCGATAGGACGCGATATCGGGCGTATATGCTGGCGTTTCGCCATTTGCTATCTGCTCTTCGCGCTTGGCTTCGGCCACGAGGCGGTCGAGTTTATCCTTGCGCTCGGAAGTGTAGATGTGTACGCCGCGAAAACGGCGGGGACTGCGGGAGGAGAAGAGGGACATGGGGGTATTGGAAATTGGAAATTGAAAATTGAAATATTGGGGTTTAAGGAGTTTAAGAGTTTAAGAGTTTAAGGGGGGTAAGAAGAAATCGTGAAATCCGTGAATTCGTAAAATCGTCAATTCGTCAATTCATCAAATCACTTGGGTTTTCTTGGGGGCAGCTTGGGCTTAGGCGCGGAGTGGGTGACGGTGATCTTGAGCTCGGTGCCTGGTTTCTTGGGTCGCCAATGGAAGATGTCTTCCTTGCTGACAGGCCGCACATAGTCGAACCACTGGAAGTTCTCGAGGTAGCGGACATTGGGTTGGATGAGGGCTAAGGGATGCATGCAGCCGTCCACCTGTCCGATGAATTTTATCTGGTCCACCGACTTCTTGCCCATGAAGAGCTGGAGGAGGGTGCCTTCGGCATGAATCATGCCTATCATCAGGCTGTCTTCATCGAAGGGGAAATAGTTGACGAGGACGTTGCCCTCTACGATGGAGCGATCCATCTGGCCTTTTACAAAGAAGCTGCGCATCAGGGCGCCTGTCACCTGATTATAGCACATGGAATCCACGCGTTCCACAGACAGTGCCTGGCGGATGACATGCGTGGAGTCGATAGTACTGTCGTTCACCCACGCCTTGATTTCCTCACCCAGCAGCTGCTGTCCCTCCTGCCAGAGTATGGGGTCCTTGTACATCGTCATGCAGGAATCCTTAGAGATGAAGACCATAGAATCACAGACGGCCTGTATGTCGCGACGATAAGCCCGGACGTGGTTGTAGGCCCGCACCTCGCGCCAAGTACTGTCGACAGGGGCCGGAGCAGGAGCCGCAGCAAGGGAGTCTGTGGCGAAAGGCGTATGGGAGGCGAACAGCGAATCGGGGGACGAAGCGCGCAGGGAATCTGGGAGGGAGGCGTGCAGCGAATCGGGAAACGAGGCGCGCAAAGAATCTGGAAGGGTGGCACGCAGAGAGTCAGACATCAAAGCCAAGGACAGGGAGTCTGGAGACTGCTTCTTCCGCTTCGCTGCAAGCAGGGAATCCTGATGGGCCTGCACAGCTTGAAGGCTGTCGAGGTCATAGTAATAAGTGAAGAGCTTGAACGTATCGGCGTGGATATAGAAGGTGTCGGGCTGGGAATAATCGACACACATGGCGCTGTCGGCAGCTTCGGCATAGCCCAGAGAATCGCTGTAAAGCAGGTAGTTACCCCGCAGTTCGTTGCGGTTATCGCGGTCGATATAGACGACATTGCCGAAGCCTTTGGAGAGGGTGCTGTCGGACTGGTAGTAGAGGGAGTCGGCCTCGATACTGATGCCCTTATTACTGACGATGGAACGATCCAGGAGGTAGACGCGCTCTCCACGGGTGTCGTAGCTGCCATTCTCGCTGTAGATGTGGTTGTCGCCATTATCTACATTCGAGGGCCCCACAATACGCGCCCACCCTGTTTCGGTGTTGTAGTGAAGGGTGTCGGAGACAAGGGTGCTCTTGGGCGTGCGCATATCCACATTATAATTGAACACCGCCTCGTGCGTGGGAGGGCTGTACTGTCCCCACTCGCTCTCAAGGGTGTTGTCGCCGTCCACCAGGCGGCCGCCATTGAAGAAGTAGCCGAGCTCGTAGAGGCGGTCGTAGTCTAAGGAGTCGCAGTAGAGACGCATCTGGTTGTGGGTCAGGATGACATTATGACGGGCGCGCGCCAACTGGTCGGTGCCGTCGTAGAAGAGCACATCAGAGACCAAGGTCAGTGTATCGCCCTGATTCATGTGGACATTGCCGAAGGCATCGAAGGAGTTGGACTGCTTGTAGTAGAGGGCGCTGTCGCAGGTGAGGATGACATCATCGTGGCGGAAACGGACATGCCCCACAAGAATTTGGGCATCGCGGTTCAGGCGTTGGTTGTAGTAGAGCTCATCAGAGTGCAGCAGATGGATAAGGGTGCCTTTCTTTCGGGGCTGGGTGCCCTTCTTCTGGGCAGGAGGAAAGGCGAAAAGCGTAGCCTGAAGCAGGAACAGCATACCACACAGATAAAGCGAGGCACGGCGCAATCTGCGTGATGCCTCTCCCCGTGCAGGGTTCTTGATATGATCTGAATGTCTCAATGCCAAGCTTTTGTTGTTCTGGCGGGGTCACTCCTTAATCCATCCGGGATACTGGAACTCACAATTCTGCCAGTCGGGATGGATGCGGACATAGGTGGTGCGTTGTTTCTCGCGTATCCACTTGTCGATGAACTCCTCTGCTCGTCTGTCGTGAACAATCTGACGGAGTACCTGGAAGTCCTCGGTGATGGTAGCGGTGTGAGCGGGGATGCGGCTTTTGAGCTTGATGACCGCACACTGGGTCTTCCCTGCCCTATCCAACATCTTGAAGGGCTTGGAGATCTCGCCCACCTCCAAGGACTCAACGACGCGGGCAATCTCTGAGGGAAGGTCCGCCATCTTGAAGCGGGAGGTACGCATGCGTTCGCCTGTGGCCGGATCCTGAGTGACGTTGAACATCAGGCCGCGGTTGTTGCGGGAGTCCTTATCGTCAGAGAGCGCGCTGGCGGCATCCTCGAAGGTGAACTTACCAGCCCGGACATCCGTCATGATGGAGTCCAAACGTAGCAGACAGGCTTCTACATCGTTATCATCCACATGAACGCGTTTGAGGATATGGCGTAACTTCAGCTTATCACCACGCTTGTCGACGAGTTGAATGATATGGTAGCCGAACTGCGACTCCACGATCTTCGACACCTTCTTCGGGTCGGTGAGGCTCCAGGCCACATTCGCGAAGGCGGGATCCAGCTCCATCTTGCTCATATAGTCCATTTCGCCGCCCTGCTTAGCAGACTCGGTGTCGTCGCTGTAGAGGCGGGCCAACATCGAGAACGAGGATTCGCCGGAGTTGATGCGCTCGGTGTACTCGCGCAGCAGACCCTTGACGCGGTCTACTTCTTCCTGGCGCACCTTCGGATGTTCGGTGACCAGTTCCACTTCAACCTGTGTGGGTATCAAGGGCAGGGAATCTTCTGGGATGTCCTTGAAGAAATGACGGACCTCAGCTGGCGTCACCTTGATATCCTTCGTCAAAGATTTGCGCACTTCATTCATTACTTGGTTGTCGCGCACCATCTCGAAGGTCTCTTCGCGAATCTGGGACAACGTCTGCCCACGGTACTCTTCCAGCTTCTCCTTGGAACCTGCAGTCTGAATCCACTCGTTGATGTACATCTCAACATAGCGGTTCACGGTTTCTGCGGGAACTTCAATAGAGTCAATCTTCGCCTGATGGAGGAATAGCTTCTGCAAGGCAAGATTCTCGGGAATGGTGCAATAGGGATTACCGCTGACGCGCTGCATCTGCTGCCGCATTTTCTCTACTTCGCTGCGGAATATGGCTTCATCACCTACCACCCAAACGACTTCATCGATGGTGCTGTTCAGCTGGGCGAAAGAGGAGTACTGCGTTCCCAAAATGAGGAGCACAGCCAGGAGTATTCTTCTGATACTTAGGGATTTCATTTAATGCTTGTTTACGGTGGCAATAGCGTCCTTGAACACTTCTACTTTATAACGCCTACGCAGTTCTTCAACAAATTCCTGTTCCTTGAGTGCCTGATAGTCGGCAACCACCTGGCTGCTGACATCAAACCAATAGGCGGGACCTTTCTTGAGCATGCGACCCTGAACGCCAACGGCAGGATAGCGAGGATTCAGCTTGGTCTTTCCCTGACGAACCTTGAAGACCAGAGAGTCGACGAGGGCATTGTCGCCCTGGGTGAACATCCTGCGCTCAAAACGCACCTGCACGGAATCCTTGTTGAACTGCGTCTTCACGAGGTCGGCCCAGCGGCTCTCGTCCTTCTGTTTCTTCAGGGCTTTCTGCACCTGCTTCAGCAAGGCGGGAGACTGTGCCTGAAGGAGGGCACCTGTATAGTGGGGCTTATCGAAGGCATAAGCTTTCTTGTTCTTCTTGAAATAACTCTCGAGGGCAGCAGTATCCTTGGCAGCAGGTTCCCAGACCTGACGCTGACAGATCTCATAGAGCAGCAGGCCGTCGTGGTATTCCTGAATTAGGTACTTCAGTTCCTGGTCCTGGGCAGCAAAATGTTCTGCCTGTTCATCGAGAACCTGTTGTACGGTCTTCTGTCCGCCGCTGGCCTTAGCCAAACTGTCGACCATCGTATCAGCAATCCTGTCACGCATTCCACGGGCCTCGAGGAATGTGCGGATGCGGGGAGCCAACGTGTCGTAGGGTTCCAAAGGCTTTTGGTCCATGAGCTTAAGGATGTGCCAACCCACTGTTGACTGCAACGGCTGACCCATCTCTCCCACCTGCAAAGCGTAGGCTGCATCCTCAATTTCTTTCAACAACTGATGAGGACCTATCCATCCGATGATACCGCCGCGCTGGGCTGTGCTCGGATCCTCGGAAGTGCGGGCTGCCACTTCGGCAAAGTCCTGACCGCCGATGATAACAGAATAGATACTGTCTATGCGGGCTTTGGCGGCAGCCTGCTGATCGGCAGATGACTGCTGGGGAACGCGCACGAAGATGTGTGCAGGCTGGATGAGTTGCTTACCTTCGAGCTGGGAGAGCATGTTCTCATAGTACGCACGTACTTCTGCTTCCTCGGCTTCGGGAGTCACCATCAGCGGACGAATCTGCTGATCGCGATAACTGCGGAATTCCTGCTGATAACTCGACAGCGTGTCGAGTTTCGCATCGAGGGCAGCCTCCACTTTCAACTTATAGTTTATGAAGAGCTCCACGTATTCATCCACCGACTTACGGTCGATGACCTCATCGGTATTGTTCTTATTGAAATGGTATTCGAACTCCGAACGCGGCACATTCTTGCCGTTGATTCGCATCACAATAGGATCATCCTCCTGGGCAAATGCCGACAAAGACAAGAGAGAAAAGAGGAAAGAGAAAAGATAATAATTTCGTCTCATCACATGCATTCTTTCTGTATTCAATATTCAATGTTTCAATTCTCCAGCTTATTGCGGACGGCTGTAGTTGGGAGCCTCGCTGGTAATCGTGATATCGTGGGGATGACTCTCGAGCACACCGGCATTCGTAATGCGAACGAACTTAGCATGATGCAGTGCCTCGATGGTGCCGGCACCACAATAACCCATACCTGAGCGCAGGCCTCCGATGAGCTGATAGATGACTTCCTGAACCGTGCCCTTGTAAGGAACACGTCCGGCGATGCCTTCAGGAACAAGCTTCTTCACGTCCTTCTCGCAAGCCTGGAAGTAGCGGTCCTTGCTGCCATTTTCCATTGCCTCGAGTGAGCCCATACCACGATAGCTCTTGAACTTACGGCCATTAAAGATAATCGTGTCGCCAGGAGACTCCTCGGTGCCTGCCACCAGAGAACCGACCATCACACAGTAACCACCTGCGGCGATTGCCTTCACGACATCACCCGAGTAGCGGAGACCACCATCAGCGATAAGGGGAACGCCTGTGCCTTCGAGGGCCTTTGCCACATCGTAAACGGCAGAGAGCTGAGGAACGCCGACGCCTGCCACCACGCGTGTGGTGCAGATACTGCCGGGACCAATGCCTACCTTAATGCCGTCAGCGCCAGCCTCAACGAGTGCCCGAGCGGCTTCGCCTGTTGCCACATTTCCGACCACGATATCGATATTCGGGAAAGCGTTCTTTGCCTCCTTCAACTTGTCGATAACGCCCTTGGAATGACCGTGGGCGGTGTCGATGACGATGGCATCTGCACCGGCCTCTACGAGAGCTGTGATGCGTTCCAGCGTATCGACAGTCACGCCAACGCCGGCAGCCACGCGCAGACGACCCTTCTCATCTTTGCAAGCCATGGGCTTATCCTTGGCCTTAGTGATATCTTTATAAGTGATGAGTCCTATAAGGTGATTCTCATCATCCACTACGGGAAGTTTCTCGATCTTATTCTCCTGCAGGATCTGCGAGGCGGCAAAGAGGTCGGTCTGCTGGTGGGTGGTGACCAGATTCTCCTTGGTCATCACTTCGTCGATGGGGCGACCGATGTTGCGCTCAAAGCGGAGGTCGCGGTTCGTAACAATACCCACCAACCGGTTTTCCTTATCGACCACGGGAATGCCACCGATATGATACTCTGCCATGAGGTCCAGTGCGTCGGCCACCGTAGCATCGCTCTGGATGGTGACAGGATGGTAGATCATACCGTTCTCGGCTCGTTTGACAATAGCCACCTGACGGGCTTGTTCTTCTATCGACATATTCTTATGGATGACGCCGATGCCACCTTCGCGGGCGATGGCTATTGCCATTGTGGCTTCGGTCACAGTATCCATTGCTGCAGTGACGAAAGGCACTTTAAGCTCTATGTGGCGCGAGAAACGGGTGGTGAGATCCACGGTGCGGGGAAGCACCTCGGAGTAAGCGGGAACGAGGAGGACATCATCAAATGTGAGTCCGTCCATAACAATGCGATCTGCAATAAAGTCTGCCATATAAGTAAGATTTTGTTTTATTGCGCGCAAAAGTACGGAATTTCTGCGAGACAACCAAAAGAGAAGGGTGATATTTTGTTAAAGGCACGAAATCTCGCGGATTCCGTGCCCTAAATAGGTTTTTGACGAACTCTGAAGGGGGAAAAGTGCAGTTTTAATTGCCCAATTCGCTAATGAACTTGATGCGGACGAGTCGGATTTGCTCTTCGGTATAATCGTCCTCCAATTCATCGAGCGCATCATCAATATCATCGGTTTCGCTCTCGCGGAAGTACTCGAAGATATCATCAATCTGATCTTGATCCATGATCTGGTTCAGATAGTAGTTGATATCAAGTTTCGTGCCACTGTCGACGATGGCGTCCAGCTCATCGAGGAATTCGTCGAAGTCCAGGCCTTTGCTCTTTGCCAGCACCTCGAGGTCCACTTTGCGGTCGATGCTCTGGATGATGGCAACCTTGTTCTTACTCTTGTTGATGACGGTGCGCACACGCATGTCTTCCGGCCGCTCAATCTCGTTCTCCTCACAGTGACGCATGATGAGTTCACAGAACTCCTTGCCGTAGCGCTTGGCCTTACCCTCTCCTACTCCAGGAATGTTCTTCAGCTCCTCTATCGTCACAGGATAAACGGTGGCCATAGCGTCCAAACTCTGATCCTGGAAGATGACATAAGGCGGGATGTCCTTTTCTTCGGATACGCGCTTGCGCAAGCTCTTGAGCATCGCCAGTAACTCTTCGTCCAAAGCGGCAGTTCCGGCTGCATCGGTATCTACATAATCGCTATCGAAGTCGTTGTCCAGAGAAATCATGAAGGACTGCGGCTTCTTGATGAAGGCCCGTCCCTCGTCGGTCAGCTTCAGCAGTCCGTAGTTCTCTACTTCTTTGTAAATAAATCCGTTGAGCAGCGCCTGACGCAAAACGGTATTCCAGTAGCGCGAATCCTTCTGGTCGCCACAGCCAAAGCACTCGAGATCGTCGTGTTTGTGGGCAATGACTTCTTCCGTGGGATTGCCAGTCAGAACATTCAGGACATGAGGCACCTTGAAGTTCTCCTTGATATCGCGAATGACCTCGAGCACCAGCTTCAGATCATCCTTGGCTTCGATCTGTGCCTTCGGGTGCAGGCAGTTGTCACAGTTGTGGCAATTCTCCTCGGTATATTCCTCACCGAAGTAATGGAGTAGCACACGGCGCCGACATACGGAAGTCTCTGCATACGAGGCGGTTTCCTGCAGGAGCTGGCGACCGATATCTTGCTCTGCTACCGGCTTGCCCTCCATGAACTTTTCCAACTTCACGAGGTCGCGGTAGGTATAGAAGGTAATACATTTCCCCTCACCACCATCACGTCCGGCTCGGCCGGTCTCCTGATAATAGCCTTCAAGACTCTTCGGAATATCGTAGTGAATGACAAAGCGGACATCCGGCTTATCGATGCCCATTCCGAAAGCAATGGTGGCTACGATGACGCTGATGCGGTCCATCACGAAGTCGTCCTGAGTCATCGTGCGGGTGGGAGTATCCATTCCTGCATGATAGGCGCGGGCATTAATATCGTTGGCCCGCAGGACCTCGGCCAGTTCCTCTACCTTCTTGCGCGAGAGACAATAGATGATACCACTCTTGCCCGGATTCTGCTTGATGAACTTCACGATATCCTTGTTGACATCCTTGGTCTTCGGACGGACCTCATAGTAGAGATTGGGGCGGTTGAATGAACTGCAGAACTCATCGGCATTCGGCATACCGAGATTCTTCTTAATATCATCGCGAACCTTATCTGTGGCCGTAGCCGTGAGGGCTATAACAGGAGCAACACCTATCTCATTGACAATAGGACGGATACGGCGATATTCCGGACGGAAATCGTGACCCCATTCCGAGATACAGTGTGCTTCGTCGACTGCATAGAACGAGATCTTCACCTGCTTGAGGAAGTCGATGTTCTCCTCTTTCGTAAGGGACTCAGGAGCCACATACAACAGCTTCGTACGCCCTGCGAGCACGTCGCTCTTCACCTGATCCAGTGCCGAACGGTTCAACGAGGAATTCATGAAGTGAGCTATTCCATCGTCAGCACTGACCTGTCGAATAGCATCCACTTGATTCTTCATTAATGCGATGAGCGGTGAAATGACAATGGCCGTTCCTTGCATCAACAAAGCCGGCAACTGATAGCATAGGGATTTACCCCCACCCGTAGGCATCAAGACAAAAGTGTCCCGCCCTTGGAGCAAGTTTCGAATAATGGCTTCCTGGTCTCCTTTGAAGGTGTCGAAGCCAAAATAATGCTTCAGTTGAGAGGTAAGGTCTACGTTCGATTTCATGCGTTCTCGTTAAAGTGCGTTACAAAGATATACAAAAAAACGCCAACGACACAACTTTTTTCCATAGTTTTTACAGAAAAAACGCTTTCTAACCTCATTTTTTGAGATAGAAAGCGCTTCTGCTGCTATTTTACCCCCTGCAAGGGGGATGTTTGACACAAAATCCTATTGAAAGGCCACCGTGGATTTCTCTAATTGCTGACGGGCAAATTCACGAGTCACACGGAACGCCTTTTGACCCGACGACGGGAGTTCATATTGAGGAGAAATCATGATGGCCTCCACGATGCTCCGAAGTCCGCGGGCACCCAGTTTAAACTCCACTGCCTTATCAACTATATACTCCAGAGCATCATCATCGAACTGCAGGTCGATGCCATCCATCTTGAAGAGCTTCTGCTGCTGACGGATTAGGGAGTTCCTGGGCTCAGTGAGGATATTGCGGAGAGCCGTGCGGTCGAGTTGATCCAGATGTGTGAGCACAGGCAGACGGCCGATGATTTCAGGTATCAGTCCGAAAGACTTCAAGTCCTGGGGCTGAATATATCTCAACAAATCATTGCGGTCGATTTGTGCAACGTTCTGGACCGAAGCGTAACCAATCACATGGGTGTTCATGCGCTGTGCTATCTTACGCTCGATGCCATCAAAGGCGCCGCCACAGATAAAGAGGATATTGTGTGTGTCTACATGAACGTAGTCCTGGTCAGGATGCTTACGTCCACCCTTAGGAGGCACATTTACCATGGTGCCCTCGAGCAGTTTCAGCAAGCCCTGTTGAACACCTTCTCCGGAAACATCGCGGGTGATGCTGGGATTATCGCTCTTGCGGGCGATCTTGTCGATCTCGTCGATAAAGACGATGCCGCGTTCAGCCTGTTCCACATCGAAATCGGCCACCTGAAGCAGTCGTGTCAGGATGCTTTCGACATCTTCACCTACGTAGCCAGCTTCCGTAAAAACAGTGGCATCTACAATCGTGAAGGGCACCTTCAGCAGTTTGGCAATCGTGCGGGCCATCAGAGTCTTTCCAGTACCTGTGGGTCCGACCATAACGATATTGCTCTTCTCGATTTCCACGCCGTCGTCGGTGTTGGGCTGAAGCAGGCGCTTGTAGTGGTTATAGACTGCCACAGAGAGATAGCGCTTGGCATCGTCCTGCCCAATGACATACTGATCGAGATAAGCTTTGATATCTGACGGGCGGGGCAAGGCTTCCATTCTCAGAGTGGAGTACTTGCCTTGGGATCTCCCGTTCCCGCCAACATTCTCCAGGTTCTGCTGCACTACTTCGTAGGCCTGTTTGGCACAGGCGTCACAGATGCAGCCCGACTCACCTGTTATCAATAGTCGGACTTCTCTGTCTGTTCGTCCACAGAAAGAGCAGCGCTGTATACTTTTTGCCATAAATTGCCTTAATTATAATATTAAGGTACGCACGCGCGCGAAATTACGCTTTGCGCTGCAGTACGTTGTCAATCATCCCATAGGCTTTGGCTTCCTCAGCTGTCATCCAGTAATTGCGGTCGCTGTCTGCCCACACTTTGTCGAAATCGGTGTGGCTGTGGTCAGAGATGATTTGATAGAGTTCCTTCTTCAGTTTCTGAATCTCGCGGGCTTCGATTTCAATATCCGAAGCCTGACCAGAGACGCCGCCCAGCGGCTGGTGAATCATCACGCGGCTGTGGGGCAGAGCGCTGCGCTTGCCCTCCTTACCCGACACGAGCAGTACAGCTGCCATCGAGGCTGCCATACCCGTACAGATGGTCTGCACGTCACAGTTCACGAACTGCATCGTATCGTAGATACCCAGACCGGCATACACGCTGCCGCCGGGGGAGTTGATATAGATACTGATATCCTTGCCCGGGTCGGCACTGTCGAGGTACAGCAACTGGGCCTGAAGGGTGTTGGCCGTATAATCGTTGACTTCTGTGCCGAGGAAGATGATGCGGTCCATCATCAGGCGGGAGAAGACGTCCATCTGAGTGACGTTCAATTGACGTTCCTCCAGGATGTAGGGATTCAGGTAGTTGTCCTGAACCTTCATCACATCATCGAGCACCTGACCGTTCATCCCCAGGTGCCCAGTGGCGAATTTATAAAAGTCTGTTCTTCTCATTTCTTCTCAAAAAGTTTGTGGAATGCTTCCATAGAGACTGTCTTCTGCTGCAGCTTCACTATCGGCTTCAGAGCCTCGCGGAGCTTGTGCTCTACGGTGCGGGCCACAAGTGCCTCGGCCTGCTCTTTCTTCTGCAACTGCTCAGAAGCATACTTTGTAATCAGTTCATCAGGAACATTGCCCATGCCATACTGTGCGAACTGAGCGCGAGTCTGTGCCTTGGCCGTCTCCAGCACGTCGGCCTGCTCTACCTTGATGCCAGTCTGGTCGGCCAGCTGTTCCTTGATGAGGTGCCACAGGAGTTCCTTGATGCTGCCTGCATAGTTCTCTTCGACATAGCTCTCTTCTTTATCAGGGTTGTTGGCACGCATGATGCGCTTGAGCAGCTCGTCGGGCCATTCGAGGTCGCCGATGCGTTTCTCGAGGTACTCACGCACGTCGATGAGGAAGCGGAACTCGCTGTCCTCAGCGAACTGCTCCTGCAACTGTTCTTTCACGCGAGCGCGGAATTCCTCCTCACTCTTCACGGCACCTTCGCCAAACACGCTGTCGAAGAATTCCTGATTCAGTTCGGCTGGCATCCAACGGGTAATCTCCGTAATCTGGTAGCTGAAGTCGCCGCGAACGTTCTCGGCCTCTTCCTTGGTGATACCCAGAAGAGTAGACAGCTCGATAGCGCTGTTTTCATAAGCCTGGGCGGGATTGAAGGTGAGCACAGTATTTGCCTGCACACCCTCGAACTTCTTCTTCTGATCATCGTTCTTGAAGTATCCGGGAAGGATGACAGCGTCCTCCTTCTGAATACCACCTTCGAGGATGTTGCCCTGTTCGTCGAGCTGGGCAATATGTCCCTTGGTCATGTCGCCTTCTTGGAACGTGTCGACCTTATCGTAGTGACCGCCACGCTGAGTATAGGCTTTCACCTGGCTGTCAACCATCTCGTCGGTAATCTCAATGGTGTAGTAGGGAATCTTGTCCTTGGCCGTCAGTTTGGCATCGAACTGCGGAGCCAGAGCGATATCGAAGATGAATACCAGCTTCTCGGCCTCGAAGTCAACAGCCTGCTGTTTCTCGCTGGCGAGGGGATCGCCGAGCATATCGATTTTCTCCTCGCGGAGATAACCATAGAGTTTCTCTGAGAGCAGTTTCTGCACTTCCTCGGCAGTAACCTCACCGCCGAAACGCTTCTTCAGAAGGCTCAAGGGCACCTGACCGGGGCGGAATCCGGGCATCGCGGCCTTCTTGCGATAGTTCTTCAGCGCCTTCTCGACGCGCTCCTGATAATCTGCTTTTTCCATCTCGATGGTCAGCTCAGCTGCCACCGCACTTGTCTTTTCAAATTTGATTTCCATTCAATTTATTCTTTGTAATTGTTGTTTTTTGTTCTATGTTATCTTGCCGTCCTGAAGACGTATGGACGTCGGCGGATTTACGTATATACGTGAGCGACTTTATGTATATATGTCTCAGCCTTGACGTATATATGTCTCAGCCTTAACGACGGGACGTCTTCGGCGATTCGACGGGACGTCTTCGGCGGAACGGCCTGTCGGCTTCAGCCGGACATCTTGTCTTCCTCGCGCTCGCGTTCTATCGCCTCGAAGTCCTTCATGCGCAACTCGAAGCTGTTGGTCAGGTACTTCTCGCGGACGATGGGGTTCGCTGCCAGCTCATGGGGCTCTCCCTTGAAGAGGATGCGCCCCTCGAAGAGCATGTAGGCGCGGTCGGTGATGCAGAGCGTCTCTTCCACATTGTGGTCGGTGATGAGTACGCCGATGTTCATTTGCTTCAACTTCCAGACGATGAGCTGGATATCCTCTACAGCGATGGGATCTACGCCGGCAAAGGGCTCATCCAGCATCACGAATGCCGGGTCGATAGCCAGACAGCGGGCAATCTCGGTGCGTCGGCGTTCGCCGCCACTGAGCCGGTCGCCCAGGTTTCGGCGCACTTTCTGCAGACGGAACTCAGCAATCAGGCTCTCCAGCTTCTCGCGCTTGTACTGCTCGGAACAGTCAGTGCGCAATTCCAGCACGCTGGCGATATTGTCCTCTACCGACATCTTGCGGAAGACACTTGCCTCCTGAGCTAAATAGCCGATACCCTTGTTGGCACGCTTGTACACGGGCAGGTCGGTGACCTCTTCCTCGCCGATGAACACACGACCCTCGTTGGGAATCACCAGTCCCGTGGTCATGTAGAACGATGTCGTCTTACCGGCACCATTAGGCCCCAGCAATCCCACGATCTCCCCTCGGTCGACATAGAAATTAACGTCGTCGGCCACGGTGCGTTTGCCGTAGATCTTCTTTAAGTTCTCAGCACACAAGCGGTCAGCCTGATGAGGGGCCTTCCAGCGCGTGCTCCGCGGGTCGTCGGAAGGGAGCTTCCAGGGGACTATTTGAGCGTTCTGTTCTGCCATCATTTCGATTTGAGTGCGCAAAATTACATAAAACTTGTTACTTTAAGCCACTTTCGGCAAAAAAACTGCTCATTAGCACCCTTCTTTTAGTCTTTTTTCAGTACTTTTGCAGCCAAATACGCACAATTAGCCCTTCGGGAGTACTCTCCTGCAGGTATTTTTCGACTATGACAACCATCCTTAAACCCATCGCCACTTTCGGCCGATACCTCCAACTTATGGCCAAGGTTTTCAGCCGACCTGAGCGTCTGCGAATGTACCTTAAACAATATATTAAGGAAATGCAGCAACTCGGTGTAGACAGTATTGGCATCGTGCTGATGATCTCCTTCTTCATCGGCGCCGTCATCTGTATTCAGATGAAGGTGAATATCCAGAGTCCCTGGATGCCGCGCTTCACCACAGGCTACACGACCCGCGAAATCCTGCTCCTGGAATTTTCGAGCAGTATCATGTGTCTGATTCTTGCCGGCAAGGTGGGCAGCAACATCGCCTCGGAACTGGGAACCATGCGTGTCACACAGCAGATCGACGCGCTGGACATCATGGGTGTCAACTCCGCCTCGTTCCTGATCCTGCCGAAAATCATGGGCTTGCTGACGATGATTCCCGTGCTCGTCACCTTCTCTATGGCAGCCGGATTCGGCGGAGCTTATGCCATCAGCTTCGCAGGCATCCTGACTCCCGAGGACCTCACCTATGGACTGCAGCACTCTTTCAATCAGTGGTTTGTATGGATGTCCATTATCAAGTCGTTCTTCTTCGCCTTCATCATTGCCTCCGTCTCTTCGTTCTACGGCTACACGGTAGAAGGCGGCTCGGTCGAAGTGGGCAAAGCCTCAACAGACAGCGTTGTTCACTGCTCGATGCTCATTCTTTTTGCCGACATCTTCCTCACCAAACTCCTCTCATGAAACTTCTGCTCGCAATATGATCGAAATCCAATCCATCAAGAAATCCTTCGAGGGAAGAGACGTGCTGAAAGATATCAGCGCCCGCTTCGATAATGGGCAGACCAACCTCATCATCGGCCAATCGGGATCAGGAAAGACGGTGCTGATGAAGTGCATCGTAGGACTGCTCACCCCCTCGGAAGGCAAGATCCTGTACGACGGCCGCGACTTTGTGGCAATGAAAAAGAAAGAAAAAGCCATGCTGCGTCGCGAGATGGGCATGATCTTCCAGTCTGCAGCCCTTTTCGACTCGATGAGTGTGCTGGAGAATGTGATGTTCCCGCTCGACATGTTCTCTAATATGACCCTGAGAGAAAGAGAGAAGAGGGCACAACAGTGTCTGGACCGCGTGAACCTGATCGACGCCCAGAAGAAATACCCCGGAGAAATCTCCGGAGGAATGCAGAAGCGAGTGGCCATTGCGCGAGCCATTGCACTGAATCCTAAATACTTATTCTGCGACGAGCCTAATAGCGGACTCGACCCTAAGACATCGCTCGTTATCGATGCACTCATCCATGACATCACCGTGGAATATCAGATGACCACCATCATCAACACCCACGACATGAACTCAGTAATGGGTATCGGCGACAGCATTATCTTCATCAAGGAAGGTCACTTGGAGTGGCGAGGCGACAAGACACAGGTGGCCACGTCAGAGAACCAGTCTCTCACCGACTTTATCTTTGCCTCAGACCTTCTCAAGAAGGCCCGACAGGCATTCGTATAAATAGTTCTTCAGGCAATCGTATTCATCATGATATCCGTCGAACACCTCAGCATAGAATTCAGCGCCCGCCCGCTCTTCACTGACGTCAGCTTCGTCATCAATGACCGCGACCGCATCGCCCTCACAGGCAAGAACGGGGCAGGCAAGTCCACACTGATGAAAATCATTGCAGGACAGCAGGCTCCCACCTCCGGCAGCATCAGTTCTCCCCGAGGCACCACAGTCGGCTACCTGCCTCAAGTGATGCAGCTGGCCGACGAACGGACGGTGATGGAAGAGACGCTGCTCGCCTTCGACCACATCCGAGAACTCCAGGCAGACATCGAAAGGATGCAACAGGAGATGAGCGAGCGAACGGACTATGAGAGTGATGATTACATGCAGCTTGTGGAACGCTATACCCGCGCTGAAGAACACTTCCAGCTGATGGGAGGAATGAACTTCCACGCAGAGGTGGAACGTACCCTGCTCGGACTCGGCTTTGAGCGTTGGGAGTTCCAGCGCCCCACACGTGAGTTAAGCGGCGGATGGCGCATGCGAATCGAGCTGGCAAAGCTGCTGCTGCGACAGCCCGATGTGCTGCTGCTCGACGAGCCCACCAACCACCTCGACATTCAGAGTATTCAGTGGTTGGAGCAGTATCTGCAACAGCGTGCCGGCGCCCTGGTGCTCGTATCCCACGACCGCGCGTTCATGAATAATGTCACCACGCGGACCATAGAGATCACCTGCGGCAGGATATGGGACTACAAAGTCAAGTACGATGACTATGTACGCCTCAGAGCCGAGCGCCGCGAGCAACAGCTTAGGGCGTATGAAAACCAGCAAAAGGAAATCGCCGACCTGAAAGACTTTATCGAACGCTTCCGCTACAAGCCGACAAAAGCAGTACAGGTGCAGGAGCGCATCAAACAGCTGAACCGCATCATTCCCATCGAGGTAGATGACGTCGACAACAGCTCTCTCCACCTGAAGTTCCCTCCTTGCGAGCGCAGCGGAGACTTCCCGCTCATCGTGGAGGAACTCCGCAAGGCCTATGACCACGAAGTCATCGCTCATGTGAACCTCACCATACGACGTGGCGAGAAAGTGGCTTTCGTAGGGCGCAACGGCGAGGGAAAATCCACCCTCGTCAAGTGCATCCTGAACGAGATTCCCTTCGAAGGAAGCCTGAAGGTAGGACACAACGCGAAGATCGGCTATTTCGCACAAAACCAAGCACAGCTGCTGGATCCAGAACTAACGGTCTTCGACACCATTGACCGCGTTGCCCGAGGCGACATCCGCACTCGCATCCGCGATATCCTTGGGGCATTCATGTTTGGAGGAGAAGCCTCAGACAAGAAAGTCAAGGTTCTTTCGGGTGGCGAGCGTTCGCGCTTGGCGATGATCAAGCTGTTGCTGGAGCCCGTGAATTTCCTCATCCTCGACGAACCCACCAACCACCTCGACCTTCGCTCTAAAGATGTGTTGAAGGAAGCCATTGCCGCCTTCGATGGAACCGTTATTGTCGTCAGCCACGACCGCGAATTCCTCGACGGACTGGTACAGAAGGTCTATGCCTTCGGCGGCGGTCGCGTTCGCGAACACCTCGGCGGCATCTACGACTGGATACGAAGCCAACAGGCAGAAGAAGCGTCAACCAGTAAAGCTGCGCCCTCACCTTCCGCCAAAGCAGGAGATGGCAAAAACATCTGCAATCCTTCGCAAACAGCAGGACGCTCTATGCAAGGTGGAGGAGGCGGAGCCGTTTCCTACGAGGCACAGAAGGCGATAGCCCGCCAGCGTAAGAAACTGGAGCGTGCAGTGGCTGAAGCCGAAGCCGAGATTGCAGAAATCGAAGCAGCCATCCACCTGCTCGAGGACCGGATGTCTACACCCGAAGGAGCCGCAGACACCTCTCTCTACGAGCGCCACGCCCGCCTGAAAGCGAAACTCGAAACCACCGAAGCCACCTGGCTCGAAGCTTCCGAGGCCCTCTCCGAACTCTCATAACAGCATATTGATCAATTTATTAAAGCAACAACAATATGAACATCAAAAACATTCTTCCATTTATGGCACTCTCCCTCCTCACTGCTTGCGGAGGACGACAAGCCGCACTCACCACAGGCATCGACCTCGCCAATCTCGACACCACAGCTGCTCCGGGCACAGACTTCTATCGTTTCGCCACTGGCGGCTGGACCGACAGTCATCCCCTCACCGCAGAATATGCCCGATTCGGCAGTTTCGACCAGCTGGCAGAAAACAACAAAGTCCAGTTGCGCGAGCTCATAGAGAATACAGCAGCCCAACAGAACGAACCGGGCAGCATAGCAGACAAGATTGCACAGATGTACAACAGCGCTATGGACTCTGTCAGCCTCAATGCCCAACACACAGAGCCTATTCGCGAGGATCTGCAGCGCATTCAGGAATGCTTCGACAAGGAAGAGCTGTTCCGCCTGTACGCCGGTCTGCAAGCCGAGGGCATCGACGGACTCTTCGGCTTCTATATCGATGCCGACATCAAGAACAGCGCCATGAACCTGGTGCAGATATGGCAGTCAGGACTGGTCATGGGACAGAAAGACTACTACCTCGACACCGACTCCGCCACAACCTCAATCCGCGAAGCCTATAAGCAATATATGGCAGGTCTGTTCAAATATTGCGAACTGGAAAACGATGATGCAGCAGTGGCCTCTCGCGTAGACGCTGTCCTTGCCTTCGAGACAGAACTCGCCAAGGCTTCACGCAGCCGTACAGAACTCCGCGACGACGAAAAGAACTATCATAAGATGTCCTACGACTCCCTGAAGGTCGCTTTCCCAGGTGTCAACTGGGGTTTCTACTTCAGCGTCCATGGTGCCAAGGGAGTGAAGGAAGTCAGCGTGGGGCAGCCCGAATTCATCCAAGCTGTAGAGAAACTGTGGGCAGAGACCGATTTGGCCGTCCTGAAGGATTATATCCGCTGGCAACTCATCAATGCCGCCTCCAGCTTCCTCGACGATGAGATGCGTGCCCAGAACTTTGCCTTCTTCGGGACTGTAATGTCCGGCAAGCAAGAAGACCGTCCGCGCTGGAAACGTGCCGTCAGTTCCACAGAAGACGCACTCGGCGAGGCTGTAGGACAGCTGTATGTCGAGAAGTATTTCCCCGCTGCCGCCAAGGAGCGCATGACTCAGTTGGTGCGCAACCTGCAAGTGGCCCTCGGACAGCGCATTGATGCTCAGGAGTGGATGTCTGATTCCACCAAGGCGGTGGCACATGAGAAGCTCGATGCCTTCATCGTCAAAGTCGGATATCCCGACAAGTGGCGCGACTACTCTGACCTCCAGATTGGTCACAACTACTGGGAGAACATCAAGGCAGCCGCCATCTGGAGCGTTCACGACATGATCGATAAGAAACTGAACAAGCCTGTGGACAATACCGTCTGGTATATGACTCCCCAGACCGTCAACGCCTATTACAACCCCACCACCAACGAGATCTGCTTCCCCGCTGGTATTCTGCAACCGCCCTTCTTCGATATGCAAGCCGACGATGCCTTCAACTATGGTGCCATCGGAGTTGTGATTGGACATGAGATGACCCACGGATTCGACGACCAGGGCGCCAAGTTCGACAAGGACGGTAATCTGCGCCAGTGGTGGACAGCCGACGACACCAAGAACTTCGAGGAACGCACCCACGTAATGCGCGACTTCTTTAATAAGATAGAGGTACTGCCCGGTCTCTTTGCCAACGGTCAGCTGACGCTCGGCGAGAATATGGCCGACCACGGAGGTCTGCAGGTAGCGTTCCAGGCTTTCCAAAATGCGAAGGCAGCAGCTCCCGAAGCCTCAGCAGAGGAAACATCTGCCTCCCGCTTCACACCCGAGCAGCGCTTCTTCCTCGCTTATGCCGGCGTTTGGGCTGGAAACATCCGCGATGAGGAAATCCGCAACCGCACCAAGTCCGACCCACATGCACTCGGTCGCTGGCGCGTCAATGGTGCCCTGCCTCACATCGACGCTTGGTACGAAGCCTTCGGAATCACAGAATCCGACCCCATGTTCGTTCCCAAGGCTGAACGCGTCACTATCTGGTAATACTGGAAGATAAAGGTTAATTGTTCAACGCCTATACAAAAACATGCCTCTCACTCTCCCTGACCGACTACCCGCGATAGACCTCCTGAAGAAGGAGAACATCTTCGTTATGGGAACTTCACGCGCCACTACGCAGGATATCCGTCCCCTGCGTATTGTGGTGCTGAATCTCATGCCCATAAAGATTACTACTGAGACCGACCTCATCCGCGTGCTCTCGAATACGCCCTTGCAGCTGGAGCTGACCTTTATGAAGATCAAGAGCCACACCTCCAAGAATACTCCCGTGGAGCACATGCGGGCATTCTACCACGATTTCGAAGTGCTGCGCAACCAGAAGTTCGACGGTCTGATTATCACGGGTGCCCCAGTGGAACACCTGGAATTTGAAGACGTCAACTATTGGGACGAGATGCAGGAAATCTTCAATTGGGCACGCACCCACGTTACCTCCACACTCTATATCTGCTGGGCAGCCCAAGCAGGACTGTACTATCACTACGGCGTTCCCAAATATCCGCTACCTGAGAAGAAATTCGGCATTTTCCCACAGATGATTGCCGACCCGTTGCTGCCCATTTTCCGCGGTTTCGATGACTATTTCCAGATGCCTCACAGTCGTCACACCGAAATTCAGAAAACTGATATAGAAACCATTGAGGAGCTGCACATCATCGCCGAATCTGAAGAGTCAGGAGTCAGCATCGTGATGGCACGCGAAGGGCGTGAATTCTTCATCACGGGGCATCTCGAATACTCGCCTCTCACCCTCGACAGCGAGTACCGGCGCGACCTCGCCAAGAATCTCCCTATCCAGAAGCCGCAGCATTATTACCGCGACGATGATCCTGAACAGGGTCCACTCGTCACTTGGCGCGCTCATGCTACCCTGTTCTTCACCAACTGGTTAAACTACTACGTCTATCAGGAGACTCCATACGACATCACCTCTATCCACTAAGCGACAACGATGCCCCGTCCGATAGAACTCCTTGCTCCTGCCCGCGACCTCGAATGTGGTCTCGAAGCCATTCGCCACGGAGCTGACGCCGTTTATATTGGTGCTCCGCGCTTTGGCGCTCGTGCGGCAGCAGGAAACAGCATCAGTGATATCGCCCGGCTCGTGGACTATGCCCACCTCTTTGGCGTACGTATCTATGTCACCCTCAACACCCTCCTTCGTGACGACGAGCTTCCTGAAGCCCAGGCACTGATGGCTAAGCTCTCTGCCATCCACGCCGATGCCCTCATCACCCAGGATTCGAGACTCATATCCCTTAATTCCCAGCTGTCTGCGCCACTTCCACTGCACTCCTCCACGCAGATGGATAATCGCACCGTCAGCGATGTTCGTTCCCGTCTCGCTGAAGGCTACCAGCAGACGGTCCTCGCTCGCGAACTCTCGCTCGACGACATTCGTGCTATCCACGATGCCGTGCCCGAGATGCCGCTGGAAGTCTTCGTTCATGGTGCCCTCTGCGTGAGCTACAGCGGTCGCTGCTATGCCTCGGAATTCTGCTTTGGCCGCAGTGCCAATCGCGGCGAGTGTGCTCAGTTCTGCCGCCTGCCCTTTGACCTCGTTGATGCCGACGGACACGTTATCCAAAAGCAACGCCACCTCCTTTCGCTGCGAGATATGAACCGCTCCGCCGACCTCGAAGCACTCCTGGATGCAGGTGTCAGCAGCCTGAAGATCGAGGGACGGTTGAAGGATGTGGCCTATGTGAAGAACATCACCGCCTTCTACCGCCAACAGCTCGACGCCCTCTTTGCCCGACGCCCTGACGACTATGGTCGCGCCTCCTACGGAAAGAGCACCATTTCCTTCAAGCCCCATCCGCAGAAATCCTTCAACCGCGGTTTCACCTCCTATTTTCTGCACGGGCGCACCAGCGACCTCGCCTGCCACACTACGCCGAAATCCATCGGTGAACCCGTAGGAAGCGTTAAGGAAGTGCGACCTGCGCTTTCTGTTGCCGGCACAGCGACTTTTGCCAACGGCGACGGTCTCTGTTTCTTTGATTCCGATCGTCGTCTCGTAGGCTTTCGTGTCAATCGTGTCGACCAGCAGGGACATCTCTTTCCCGCCGACCCGTCAGTCCTCTCGTCGCTGCGCAAGGGCACTCCCCTCTACCGGAATTTCGATGCCGCCTTCGAACACCAGCTTTCGCGACCGACAGCCGACCGCCGCCTCTCCGTTCGCTGGCTTCTCGAGGACAATCCCTCGGGATTCCGCCTCACCCTAACCTGTATGGACAACGGACACAGCATCTCGAAATCCTTTGAACACCCCCATGAACTTGCCCGCACTCCTCAAGCCAGCGCCATCAGCCGTCAGCTGCTTCGTCTTGGCGACAGCCCTTTCGTCTGTACCGAAGCAGATATCAACCTCCATCTCTCTGCAGACTTTTTCATCCCTGCCTCGACCCTTGCGGAATGGAGAAGAGAGCTTGCGAAAGAACTTGAGACACCCTGCCCGCCTGGCATTACTCCCGTCGAGGTGCGAGAAGCGGGCGCCATGCTTCATTCTCACAATCCTGAGGTATCCCCTCCTTCACGGGAGGAACAGGGAGTGGTTCCCCTCATGACCTGCCGTTATTGCATTCGCCACGCTCTGGGCCAATGCCTACAAGAGCATCCCACGCTACACGGTCCCCTCGCTCTTCGGCTCTCCGATGGTCGCCGCTTCCCCTTGCACTTCGACTGCAAACGTTGCGAGATGCAAGTCCTGCCGCCGACAGGCACACGTTTCACTCCAGAATATTAACCTCCCTACGCCTTATGCGCTCCCGCCTCCTTCGCCTTTCATTCCTTCTGCCGCTCTTGCTCCTTGCAGCTTGCAGACCTTCGCAGTACACCGCCGTGTCCTCCGACAAGGATGATGCCGTGCGTGCCTACGGCGTTGGCTACAATTTCATTGTCCACGCCGACAGCCTCCTACTGCAAGAAGACCGGCCAATGCACTGGTGTCAAGGGGTTGCTCAAACCAGCGACAGCCTTTGGGTGAAGCACAACGACCGCCTCGTTGTGGCCGCCATTATCGTTATTCCTGAGGATTGTGTGGACAGCGTATGGGTGAAGGTGGCCCGCGACCAGGGCACTATGGGATGGACTCATGAGCGCGACTTGCTGACAGCATCTTCGCCCGATGACCCCATCAGCCAGTTCATACGCATCTTCTCCAACCGCCACCTCCTTTGGTTCTTCCTATTCATTACTGCTGCCTGCGTGGCCATTGCCATTCGTCAGTTGCGCCGCCGCCACATTTCGCTGCTTCATTTCAGCGACATCCCCAGCGCCTACCCCACCCTGCTCACCTCCACACTCGCTCTGAACACCACGCTCTACGCTTATATCCAGCAGTTCGCGCCCTACCAGTGGGTGAACTTCTACTTCCATCCCACGCTGAATCCACTGTCCCAGCCATTGATTCTCTGTGTGTTCCTATGCGGAGTTTGGGCATTACTGCTGCTGACGATTGCTGTCATCAATGCTGCTTTCAGCCTCCTGCGCGTGGCAGAAGCGGTGGTTTACCTGCTGGCGTTGCTTGGCCTCTGCGCCTTCATCTATCTGCTCCTCACCCTTGCCACTCAGGCACATTTCCTCATCGGGTGCATCTTCTGTCTGACCTACATTCTCCTGGCATTCATCCATTACTTCCGCCATGTCCGCGCCCACTACCTCTGTGGCCGCTGTGGTGCCAAACTGCGGCAGAAAGGGCAGTGCCCCCGCTGTGGAGCCATCAATGATTAATTTGACAATCATCTTTATTTCACGATTTCACCATTAACCCCATAAAACCCTAATTTCTCAATTTTCAATATTTCAATTTTCAATTTCTCAATATTTCAATATTTCAATGTTTCAACCTTTCAACCTTTCAACCTTTCAACATTAAATGTCCTTCACCTCCCTCCAGTTTCTCTTCTTCCTGCCTGCAGTCTTCGTCCTCTACTGGGCACTGCATCGCAGCCAGCGCTGGCAAAACCTCCTACTCGTGGTGGCCAGCTACGTCTTCTACGGCTGGTGGGACTGGCGTTTCTTAGGACTCATCGCCCTGACCACCGCAGCCAGCTTCGCCAGTGGTCTGGCTATCGAGCATTTCGAGGGACATGAGGGCAGGCGTCGGCTCGTGGCTGCCGCCAATATCGTGCTGAACCTCGGCATCCTCGCCCTTTTCAAGTACTACGACTTCTTCGCCGACAACTTCTCTGCCCTGTTGAGCATGCTTGGCTTCCACGCCGACCTGCCCACCCTGCGCCTTATCCTTCCTGTCGGCATCTCCTTCTACACCTTCCAGGCTCTGAGCTACACCATCGACGTTTTCCGTCGTCACCTGCGCGCCACACACGATGTCGTTGCCTTCTTCGCCTACATCGCCTTCTTCCCTCAGCTCGTGGCCGGTCCCATCGAGCGGGCAACACAACTGCTGCCGCAGATGCTGCGCAGGCGCACCTTCTATTACAGCGATGCTGTCGACGGGCTCCGCCAGATGCTCTGGGGATTCTGCAAGAAGATGCTCGTTGCCGACACGTGCGCCATGGCTGTCGACATCATCTGGCAGTCGCCAGGCGAACAGAGCGCCCTCGCCCTCGTCGTAGGAGCATTTCTCTTCACCATTCAGATCTACGGCGACTTCTCCGGCTATTCCGATATTGCCGTAGGCTGTGCCCGCCTCTTCGGCATCCGGTTGATGCAGAACTTCCGCACGCCCTATTTCGCCACTTCGCTCGCTGACTTCTGGCGACGATGGCACATATCGCTGATGACGTGGCTGCGCGACTATGTCTATATCCCCCTCGGCGGCAACCGCTGTTCCCCTTCGCGGCACTACGCCAACATCCTCATCGTCTTCCTCCTCAGCGGCCTCTGGCACGGTGCAGCCTGGACCTTCGTCCTTTGGGGACTCTACCACGGCGTGCTCGTGTGCGTAGAAAGAAGAATCGACAGACCCGTCCCCTGTCCTCCCTGTGAGGGAGAGAAGACCTCCAGG